>Ga0126342_10002166_pt1 | contig 29951 bp, 24 predicted proteins | sample Cyp1metagenome_FD_92528 | JGI IMG/M metagenome (GOLD analysis project Ga0126342, IMG submission 92528) | Coral microbial communities from Lord Howe Island, Old Settlement Bay, Australia - Cyphastrea 1 metagenome | ecosystem: Host-associated > Invertebrates > Cnidaria > Coral ...
CATGGGTACGTAGGTACGGTGCATGGGTACGTAGGTACGGTGCATGGGTACGTAGGTACGGTACATGTAGAATATATGGGAATTGTGAAACCCGTGCCATATAAGGTTTGCTACCGAAAATGTTCAGCGTGATATGAAGTTCAGAGAAGCTAGTCATCAGGAATCATACCATGCTAAACTATACTAGACTATATACTCAAAACTTACTTGTAATACTTGTAATATCAATTATAAAAAAAACTGAATTTTGAACTCCGACTTGTTATTGGTGTATCAGTATCAGTATTAGCTTATTAATATTAGTACAGTGTCAGTATTAGTAATAATAATCAAAATATATAATAATAATGATTATTAGTATTATTATTATATATTATATATGGTTTTGAACTGTGGCCAATTCCACCGATGGCATCAAACAAAACCATGGAGATTGAAACTGCAACCTGCAACTGTCAACAGAAACGCTCTTGTTCATGTTCTTTTTTTCTCTCCTGGTCATGCGCTGCCATATCTTTCCTATGTGCAGCCTTGAGATTCAGCTAGCTGTACTGGAGTCATGTCATGTCAGTCAACGACAATTGACTCTGACTCCGGCTGTGCATGTTTTCCTTTCGGACTTGGACTTGGAGTTGGCAATTGGGCTGGTTTTGCCCTCGATTGCCTGAACAAAGTCTGAATTTGATTCAATTCCTCGATTTCGCTCGCTGTATCGCACCTGATCGACGTCAGCATGGCCAGGATTGCTGCCATCACGCAGCAGCTGGCAAACCTGAGCACAAGGCAATCAAAGGCCAACCTGGGCCACCCATATCAAATTGAAAGGAAGGGGGAAGGAACAACCAAATCAAATCTAACTAAACAGTCTAAAACCCAACCAATACCGATACCTAAAAAAGTTGGAACGACTTGAGTGTGAGAATTTTTTCAAGCACCACGAGTTTGTTTAAAACTTTGCTTTGTGTGCATCACTTGGGATTGAGAGCATCATGTTCACAGCAACGGCGCAACAACATTTCAAACTTCAAACAAATCACCCTCTTTCTATATAGGGTTGGCTGAGCGACGCGTTGCCTGCCAGATCCGCAAGCTGGCCTTCTGACGGAATGTTTTCCCCGCTGCCCAAGTTGCTAACATCAAGGCCCTGAAACGCTAACATTTCCCTGCCTCGGCTGAATGGAGTGGCGCAATTTCAACAGCTCAATCACCCACATCAGCGCAAGTGCTTCCAAAATGCCCAAAACCAGCCGTTTGCCCGTCACCCACCAGAGCTTGCCATTGGGCATGATGGTGGGAACCACCTCATGCCGCAGAGGCCAATGACCCCATGCATAAAACTCCTAGTGACAAATTGGCAAATGCAAAAGAAACAAAAGCCAGACCCAGCCTCCGATTCTTGGGTACTTGCGATTGCTCTTGAAGCCGATTGAGAAACGTCGACAAAATCGATCTTGTTTTTTCCTTCCCTCTGGCTGTTCCACAGCTCGACGAAGCACAAAACCTCAAGGCAGTCACACTCAGCAACCAGCAACCTACAAATACTAAGTACAGTCCAGTACAGTATAATTTAATAGACTACAGTCCGTAGGATAATTCTATATAACCCGGACAAAAATTGATATTAGCTACTTTCAATTTCTGATTTCCTGATGTCCTTGTTCTATAAGTTCTACAAGTCTACCCTGCAATTCTACAATCAAAACCTCACCAAAACCCTATGGCGTAAGCGCGTCAAACTCAAACTCAGATGCAAAAAAACTTTTCTCAAATTCTCACATCTGATTCTCATTCAATATTCAAGTCAATCCAAACCCAGCCTCTTTTTCCCTTGCTGGCAGAAGCTTGTACCACGGAGAATCTGCCAATTCCCGGCTGGGTTGAAGGGGCCACTGCGCTCCATCTCAGTCAGTATTGGCATGGAAAACAGTATGGGTATGGTGCGGAACACAACAAAACTCTGGTTGAACTAACGGTTGAACTGATTAGTTGGAAACATCTCACATCGTATCAAGCTATTACTGAATCAATATTTGTTTGAAAAAAAACTATACTTACAGCCAGCAGACCATACATAGATTATGAATTATGAATGCTGAGAATGTTTGATAAATGTTTTTAAGTTTAGTTTTTAATTACTCAGTAAAGCTCGATACAGACACCGCGTTTCCATGGTGCACAGCGCATGTGTTTTCAATGTGTCCCTGTGTCCGCATAAATTTTCTCGTCTTGTTGTCTTGTTTTTGTTTCATCAATCAACCCTAGACCCAAACCCAGGCCCAACCAACAAACGTGCTGGCTAGAATCATTTTTCAGCGAGCTCAGTGTGCAAAGTTGCCCAATTGTTTGAAGTGTCTTTGCCCTTGGTCGTTTCTTTCTCTGCCAAGTTTGATTTCCGAGCGAGCTCTTTGCCTACTGCTTCGTCTGTCTCCTTCAGCAAACAGCTCGCCTCAATCCAAACAGCTGGCAATGGCAAACTCAAATTCAGAATTAAAAAAATGCATGCTGGCTGGCTGTCTTGTTCAACCTTTCAAGAAGACGTTGCATGCCGCGGTCGCCTGCCAGTCCTAAGACTCTAAGCTTTTATCTTGCCAGGAATTAGACCCAAGGATGTGGTGAAGAGCACAAGAAAGCCCGACCCAAGCACGCCCAAATTTGATTTTATATGAAATTTGAAATACAATATATTATATATAATTTAATATATTATATAATATGCTATATAAAAGAAAAACAGTTATTTAATATTATTATTATTAAATATTCTATGTGTACTGTGTACATATCTATTTCTATATAATATATTTATATATAATTTAATATTGAAATTATTGTGTATTTTGAAAAAATATTAAATTTTATTTTTATTTTTTTAAAATATAATAGTATAATATAAATATATTATGTATATAATAAATATATATATATATATAATATTTATATAATTTATATATTTATAATTTATTTACAATAGTATTTAAAAAAAAAACATATGATATATATTATACATGTAACTTATGTAACATAGGAATTCGATCCAAGGATGCGGTGAAGAGCCCAAAAAAAAAAGACCCAAGCATGGCCAAATTTGAAACGGCTATCAGTACAATAGGGCTTCAGGGTTTAGGGTTGAGGGTTAACGGTTACAGGCGGTTACAGGGTGTATTACAGTCAATAGGAATTAGACCCAAGATTGTGGTGAAGAGCGAAGAGCAAAGAAAGAAAGCCCGACGGATTATAATATAGTCTAGAGCCTAGAGTCTATATAGTCTATTTTTAAATGATGTTTATTTATAAATTTTATTTATAAAAATTATAAATATTTATACTTTATAATTTATATTTATATTATAAATTTATACACTATAGACTATAGACTATAGATTAGATAGACATTTAAAGAATTTATAGACTTAAAACTGCAGCTTTTATAATAATAGGGCTTCAGGGTTTGGGGTTCAGGGTTAAAAGTTACGGTTATATAGGACCCAAGAATGTGGTGAACAGCCAAAAAAAAGAAAGCCCGACCCAAGCACAGCCAAGTGACTTAGACATAGAGTATGAGTCAGTCTGAGAGTATAGTCTAGTCAGAGTCTAGTCTAGTCACAGTCTAGTCATGTTATAGTAGTCAGTCTACAGTCTAGAGTGAACTAGACTAGAGTCTATACTTTCTAGTCCCTAGAAATCGATTTTAGTCGTAGTGTAGTCATAGTCCATAGTCAAGAGTCAAGTCATAGAGAGCCAAACATAGAGTCTGTCCACAACCATCGCTTCACACAAAGCAAGTTGCAGAAGAACTAAGTACAGGGCTATGGGCAAACCTTGAGATGTCAAAATTCTCAGGCATTGCAAGTGAAGGCTGATGCTCTGGTGAATCTTCTCCATGGGTTCGGCAAAAATCTCGGCATCTTTGCGAACACCAAGTATGTAGTAGCGCGTCCGACGCTGCGGAAGCCCAAAGTCTGACGCTCGCAATTTGTGAGCGATGCAATGGTATCCATCTTCCTCTAAGTGCTTCAAGACAAGGGTCAAATTGGTCCTTGGTTTCATGCCCGAGGTCAAGGTGATATGAGCCTGCAGCAGTTAACTCTGAATGATCCAGATTCTGTCAAATACAATGAAATTATGAATGATCGTCTGATAGACTGATAGATGAATCTGGATAGTGATAGTGATAGTCGATAGATAAATTTTATTTATATATCTGATATCCAGTGACATTCATATGATTCGATTCATGTATGCCACTGTATGGCCCAGTATGGCCATGGCTAATGCTGACTGCTATAGCGCGTTCTGCAAAAGGCTCAAATCAAAACGGATGGTTTCGTTTCTCAGTTTCTCATATCTCGCCAAGTGCGGTGCTAATACTAAGGGTTTCGCTCTTTCTCCTTGGCATCGTCGTCTTCAGTCCCCGTCTGGGAGTCAATGGAATCGACATTCTCTAGCATCAGCAAATGTGGGCGGCTTCGTTGCAACACCTTACGCACCCCTTTGAATGTAGATACGGACGAAGTGTCCTGCTGCATCCAATTTGCTTCACCACAACTGCACAGAATACAAAGTGCAACTTCGGTACTTCGGTGCAAATAAGTGCAAAATCTGAAAAGTGGCAAGGTCCGCAAAGTTTAAAGTTTGTTTGAAATTTGAATGTGGAACTGTTGAACTTGAACTGTCCTTATCTTCCGCCATTGCAGTTTTGTTCGCTGCATAGTCAGGGTTCATGCGACTGTACGACCTTACAGAGCCCCAAGTTCAATCCAAGGTTCCAAAGCGTCTAGTGCAATTTCAATTACACTTGAGTGAAATGACTTGAATGTGTTGATTGAAGAAGAACGGCCATGCAATGAATGCAGTGTTACAGCCTACAGGCTTACAGCTAGGACAACACGCTGCCAAGTTCGGCGAATCAAGTTCAAAACCCCCCACCTCAACTCAGTAATAAACGCCACCGAGCTGCTTACAGCTGAAACCTGCGCCCAGCAGTGCAAGCTCAGTATCGTCCCATTGTCCATCTGGTAAGGCCTCCATGTGAGAATGTTAACTCATGACTCATGACTCATAACTCATAACTCGTCAAAAACTCAAACTTGAAATACTGCAACTTGCAGTCATTTGCAGCAATTCAAAAGTGTCACGTAAGCTAGGCCTCAAGATATTCTCTGGGACCCCGGCGCAAGCAGCCCGATGCACAATACACAGCCGTTGCGAACTATCATCCAGCTTGGTGATATCATTGTAGATGCAAGGGGGAAACGGCTCCTGCAAAGCAAAGGGTTTGCAAAGTCAGAGCACAACATCTTTCAGCACAATGGGCGATCGATGATGGCAAACAAAATCCTCGAGAGTCTCCGTGATGACGTGCTCTTGGAGGAACTTCTGCTTAAAGGGTGTTATCTCGCAGAGAAAAGACGGCACTGCCTAAGCAGCCGTCCGCATGTTAAACACATAGATCACAGAACCAGCAAGAGCCAAACAATCTAGCTGAAAAACATGTATCTCTGCTGTCTCTGCTGCAAACCTAGCTACCTCCATCTTCAAAGAATCTTTTTCCAGGACCATGTTGTTGATAGCATCAACAAGGGCAGCCGAAACAAGTTCCAGCATTCCCGACCCGGAACAACCCGACATGAGAATCAACTTCTTCGGAAGTGTTTTGAGGACCAACAGCAACTTTCCTGGGACAAGCTTGGCGGAAAGTCGCTGCAGCTGCTCCTAGCATGCATATATGGATTCACTCAATGCCGTCAAATCGACATCGCAAAAGATCGGCAAAGCATTAGAGCAACACAACACAAGACAATTCGAGGAGTTAGATGCATCATTGGCAGCAAATTCACCAAATTCGACCAACCTACATACTGAACTTATGGCCAAAATTGCTTTCTGTCCTTTGCCATCATCTTCAAAGGGTACAAGGGAGCCTCTGGATCTGGATCGTACTCCTCCACAGAATGACAATCCTGATCATCATCAGATCCAGCTTCAAAGAGTTCTTCACCTCAGATCGATGTGGGCAGACCTCTGTCCGAAACCCAACCAAAAAAGCCACTAATTGTGACAGGCATATCGGCATATGATACATTGTATGAATGAATATATTGTCATGATGTCATGTCATATCATTATCATTGTCATATAATTAAATTATATTATATTGTTGTATACGGTACAGCCCAATCTGCTAATCCCCCCCCACACCCACCCCTTGTTCCCCAACACAAGGAAGGGGAACCACCTCAGCCTGTATAGCCCTCAAAAGCGAAGACGTCCGAGTTGCGTGTGGCTGCCCCATGGCTGCCACCGCTTCGAAGGGAGGTGAGGTGCCAAAAAAAAAACTCAGTCCTGCCTGTAGCCTTGAAACACGAAGGCCTCCGAGCAGCCCGTGGCTGCCATGGGCAGCGTGGCTAGCCACGCTGCCCATGGCAGCCACTGCTTGGAAGGAAGCGACCACATCCCCCACCCCCCGGGGGGGCATGCGTGGTGGTGAGACACGGAAAAAATGAGGCACTCGCACTTGCCTCTGCACTCTCCGTAGCACCACGTGCCATCCCCCCCGGGGGGGGGGCATGCATGGTGAGACACGGAAAAAAATGAGGCACTCGCATTTGCCTCTGCAATGTCCGTAGCACCAAATGCCATCCCCCCCCCGCGGGGGGGGGGGCAGGCGTGGTGGTGAGACACGGCAAAAAAATGAGGCAACCCCCCCCCCCACCCCACCTCAACCCACGACTTACACGCAATTTACACGACCCGTGCACCCACTCTTTGCAGGAACCGTACCATATACCATATTTATCAAACTACAGACTATGACCTATGCGATATGATATGATATGATTCGATATGATATGATATGTGTGTAGTATGTGAGGTACGGTATATCGATATATATATATATATATTATCTATATTATATAATTATATAAATTATATATATATATATATATAATTTAATTTTATAATTTATATTTATATATATATATATTATAAATTATATATATGCATTGCCGCATTGCACTTCTCTGCAGGCTACCTACTGATGTGCCTTCCCATCTTTCCAAAGACTAAAGCATTTACTTTCAATACATATCATGAAATAAACTATATGTAGTCACATAGTATAGTCTTAGTTAACAGTATAGTCAGTCTAGTCGTATGACTTACGTAACAACTTGTGCCCTTGTTACCCGCAGCAGCATCAGCATTCGGGTTGGCACCACCTAGCAGTACAGAAAAAACTCCTGGATTCCAGATCCTATTGCAGCTATGAGCGATTCACAAACGTTGAAAAGCTGCCAAGACAAAATGAAGATCTAAATCAAATCTGATTTGACAGAAAGCTGGGAGTGATTGAGGGGCGTTCAAAGTTCAAAGTGCAAAGTAAGTTCAGACTCAGACGATCTGAATCTGTCACTGAAAAACTACTGCCGGTTACATAGAAATTAGAAACATCACACGTCATACAACCTCCCCTTAGCTGCCTGATGTCTTCTCTTCCCCCTTGCTCTGCAACTCTTCTTCCAAACCTGCAATCCACATCTCCTCCTCTTTCTCATCAAGCCCTGTCGCAAGCGCTGAGGAAGCAGCTGTGGCTGTAGCATCATTCTTGGCCAGCCATGCGAAAAAGTATTCCAAGTCCGCCACTTGGTCTCCGGACGCATCTCCGAATTCAAAGTCTTCCCCTGCATCCTCCACCAATGTAACCATGTGCTTGTCAAACAAAGGGTGTGCTTTCACCCGGGCAATTTCTTCATCAATCTCCAAAACCTCAGGATCATCAAACCACTGGAACAAATTGTCTGGTGGGTTCAAGAAATCAATCTGCTTCTTCTCCGCCTTGTTCTGCGCGTTGTTCGTGCAGGGGGTTTCCTCCTTCTTGGCGATTGTGTCGGCGTCAACACTACCAGTACCGCCAACAGCTGTTGTAGATGCAGCAACACCGTCTTCTGCTGAAGGTCCAAGTTCAGTCTGGGCCTGGGAATCTGGCTCAAGCAATGTGTCTCCAGCGTCCACTGCTTTCTCGGTGGGCTGCTCCGGCTCACAACCCTGTGGAGAAATTGCGCCACCTTCCTTCTTGCCTGGGTCCTGCTCGCCCTCTTTCACTGGCGGGGTTTCAGCTTGCTTGCACAGGGCCTCGCTGTCAACTGACTCCTGTGGAGCATGTTTCTCTGAAAAGGCTGGCACTGCTGGAACACATTTCTGTTTCTTTCCGTCTTTCTGCAAAGCTCCATCACTATCATTGGCATCATTGGCATCATTGGAATCATTGGCACCGGCATTGGCACGCTTTGCTATCAAGCGGCTGTCCCAGAAGGCATCGCCAGCTGTAGTATCCTCCTTGGTCTTTTTGGATTTCCTCTTCTTGTCATCCTTTGACTTCTCCCGGTCCTGGTCGGAGTTTGAAACCCGCGTTCTCTTTTGCTTTGGCTCGGCTGACGACTTGGCTTTGGCTTCACCTCTCTTGGGCGGCATGGCTCTCTTCAAGTCGAACTGTTTGAAGTTTGGAATCAACTCGAAATGAGTTTGGTTGAGTCTCAAAGTTGAAATTCTGGAAAAACGAATGACAAGGCCAAGCATTTAAATGCAGCACCGCAGAGCTGCTCAAAAATTCAATGACCCCAAAGCCAATGAATATAATCTGTTGTGCTTGCTCTCATCTCTCATCTCTCCCTGTGCATCCCTGTGCTAAGAGCATCACGCTAGCGAGGGTCACAGTGGCCAATCAGCGCTTGAATCCCTCATGACCTCATGCCTGATACTGATAGTCACTGATAGACTGATAGACGATAGACTGATAGATGTCAGTTAGAGTCAGAGTTACAGTCGATATTAGATTGTGACTCCAGTGACACGGTGACATGTGGATTCTGAGAGAAAAAATGTTCCTGACTGGAAGGAAAAGTGATACGGCGACATGTGATTCGCAAAAAGCAAAATGACGGCAGCGAAAGGCAATAGGCTTTTGGCACCACCACCACTTGGAAGGCAGTGTGCTTGACAAGTTCGGCCGGTAGGCATGTCACTTGCAGCCCACCCGACAAATGGGTCTATTTGACTCAAAGGTGAAAGGTGGGACCAACGCAACAATGCACTGGTGGCCCTGTGTCTTGTCTGATGGTGTGCCGGCATATGCCCCAAAACGCCCAAACAATAAAATGATGCAGTGTGGCCGTATGGCCGCGTACCCCAAAGTGCCTCAAGAGGCCCAGTGTCACCGAAGAGTGGAACGCAAATCTTCCATTTGATGCATGCGACATCTCATCTGTCACGAATACAGTATTGCAGCCGCAGTAATGCAACAATAGACACCAGTAGACAGTAACAGTAAATGGCAGACTATTGACTATTGACAACTACCAGTATCAGTAACAGCATCAGTATCATTAAATTATAAATTATTGAATCATATCATATCATAGATCATAGTATGATTCGATCATAGATCATAGATCACAGATCCAAACTAAAGATGTGATGTCGCACTACAAATGCATCACAGAATCACGGAAGAAAATGTCTTCAGATGACTACTCGACTCCGTCGACTGTACTGACAAGTTCCTGTACTCCAAGTCGCCCGTTCAAATCATTTCTGAATCAGATGGGTTGCCACAGCCTGCAGCCCTGCCGGGATCTCCAAAGTGTGCTCTGATGCCAAGCTCATAGCCTCCTTCAAAGGGGACAGCACTTTCTCGCCCAACGCCACCTTGGCGTTGGTGGCTCTGGTGACAGCTTTGGAGCAAAGAATGCTGCACAGATTGCCAACTGTCCTGAGCAGCTCTGAATTGCTGGACAAACACCTTTTAGCTCCTCTTATCATTAAAAAGAGTTGAGTTAATTGAGTAGGGTCCAGTACTAAGTACAGTCTAAGTAAGTAACAGTAACTTCAGTTAGTTAGTTGGTCAGTTGGTCCGTTAGTCCGAACAATTTCTTAAACTATGCCAAGGGGCATCCAAAGTAAGCAAGAACGCCACGTAGAGGTTCCTCCTGCCACATCACAAAGCTCGCTAGGGTCGATCTTGAGTTTCTTGGCCCCACTCTTGGCGCGGGCCAACCACTTCTCTAGGGCCACTGCACAGTTAGAGACTTGGGTGGATTTGTCCAGACTGAAGACCTGCTGGATCAGTTCGGATTGCTTGGTAACATCCTCAAGGGTGCTAACATTGGCAAGCTCCCGGGGCAAAGTAACATCACCACACTGTGAGCATGCCGAGTCAAGCTCTTCCGCGAAAGTGTCTTTGATGTCGCTCAGCACTGCTCTCACCTCCTTCAGCGTGTCCAGGTAAATCAGCTCTGTGTCATTGTGGAAGGCCTCCATGTTGTTCAGCTTGTTTTGGCCAACGTAGGAAACCTTCTCCATCATCTGCGTGACCTTCCTGACCTGAACCAAATGGTCTTCAGCCTCTGCCATGAAGCCAGTGAACAGACTGAGCACATGGTAATCCTGCTTGCGAAGCTTCTCTGGGTTGGCTGGACCTGCAGTTCTCTTGTTTGGCTCTGGACACCATGCAATGTAGAAACTCACAAGTGCCTCAATGACCAGCAATCCATCCCGCATGCCTGCTCCATCGGGAATGACACTTGTCAAAACCCTTGCCTTCTGCAAGTCTTCGTCAAACTCGGCAATCCGTTCTTTGGACAGTGGCACTGGGGTGGTGTCGTCTGGCAGCACTTCTCCAACGACAGTCTGCAAGCAGTCGATACATGTGCTGATCCGAATGTCCAGCTCTTTGTGAACTTGACCTTGTAACACGGTGCGCACTTTCTCAGAGATCTGAGTTGATGCACCTGCAAGTTCGCTAACAGGGCCGTCAGTTTCCTTGCGAGCGTCTTTCAAGGCAGTGATCAAGCATCTGAAACCTTTTGCCACTGAGTCAAGGCCTGTTGAGCTTCTGATGCTGAGAGACCCTCGGCTGTCCGAGCTTCTACCAACTTTCCAGCGAAGTCAGGCATGAAATTGCAAAAGTCCATAATGGCTGTCATGACTTTCTGCTGCACAGCTGCCTGCATGTAGAGAATGCATGCTTCTGGCCTCAAAGGCTCGCAAGGGACACTAATATCATCTGGCTCCTTGCCATCCTGGAGGCTTTTCAAAAGCAAGGCATGGAAAGGAAGAAGATCAAACCGGATGCAAGCCTGCACTGCCACAGCAGCTGCGGAAGTGATACGTGTAGAAAGATCATTGACGCACTCCCGGTCTTGGCCCTTCAGAGCTTTTGTACCTGTGGCAAAGTGACATGCCAAAAATGAAAACGTAACGAAACAAACAAGAAGACTGTGACAAAACATGAACCTTGAATGAGTTCATTCACGATTCAAGTCAATCAATCCATCCCATCTCATCAGTCTCTTTTTGACTACACTGCAGGACCGTACATGAAACATGACGACGACGACATCAAAAGTTAACAGTTAACACTGCAACTGCAACACTGCATGTCCACTATCCACAGTGCCACACCGTAACAAAGTCTACAGAGCACCTGGCTCGTGCAAAACCTTCTCAACACTGGCAACCATCTTCCCGTACTCTGCAGTGAAAAGCGATCTGGCCACATCGCCCTTTTCGAAAACATCCTCAGAAAGCAAGTCTGCGCTTTCCAACTTCTCAATTCCCTCAGCGATGATCTCGAGTACTCCAGCTTGCATTTCTCTGCTCTTGGCATTGGCCACAGCCACATCGATGACTTTCCTGCCCCTATCCAGGATCATGGCATTGACTAGCCAGTGGTCCGCATGTGGGGAAGTCTTTGCGTCAAACATGTCCTTTGCATCCATGACGGAAGAAGGAGGCGACTTCAAGTCCAGAATGGTCATTGCTGCACGAACTACTCGGTAGTCTGCACTATCAGTATTTTCAGCGCCAGACCCATCAGCAGTGATGGTCTGAAGACATCACCGTGACAAACTTGGCAAGGACCTTTGTATGCTCTGCCCCTGGCTTCGCACCTCCTCCAATGCCTTTCACCAGCCTTTGAGAAAGCTGAGATGCCAGGAGGGCAAAGTAGCTGTGGCCAGCAGATCCAAGGTGTGCTTGGCATTTCTTGTAGGTGTCGTCAAAGAACACCTCCCACTGAGCAAGGCGAAGGTCCTGCTCTCAAAGGGGATCGCATGCAGAACCCCAGGCACACGACATGTGAGACAGCAAACTAGACAGCTTGTTAGTCACCCGAAAACTGATGATTCTGTTGTGGTCACTGCGACAGTCTGTGAGAATCGCAATAGGCTATAGGGTTACTGCTAGTTACTACTATGGTTTCAGTGGTGATAAGCCAGGTTCCAATGTTTCAAGCTGCAAGTCAGCGTGAATGTCCTCAAAGGCAACTGCTTTGAGAGCACGCTGCCAAATGGCATCCGAAACGTGAATTTTGGCCCCCTCTCGATCAGCGCCCACCATCTCAATCAACATGTCGTACACCTGGCGTCCTTCGGAAACACCAGTGCTCATCTTCTTCAGGAAATCAGACATGATGCCAACTTGGGCCACCAAATGGTCAAGGGATGAGACCAAGTCGTCACACTCGGTTTTGCGACGGTTCAGACTCTTTCGCTTTGCTTGCAATCCTGGCTGCTGGCAAGAGACACTGATCATGTGAGTCTGGCCTAGCTGGCATCAAAAGCTTAAGACTTGAGACTTGAGACTTTCAAGGCTTGAGATTCAAATCCAAAGGTGGAAAAAATCACTGGCTGGTGGTGTCTGTGACACATGTCCGAACATGCCCAGAGAAGGAGGATTGGAGACTTACAACCTTTCAGCAGAAAGAGGAACCATGATCCATCATCATCCATCTTAATCTTCTGTCACTTCTGTCAAGCAAAACTAAGGCAATACACTGAGCTGTGATTACACTGGCTGTCAAGTCATGAGAGAAGGAGGAGGATAGTCTCTCCCGGTCGAATCTCAAATCCTAATTCAGCCTAATTCTAATTCTGTTTCTGTTCGGATGAGAAACCGACACTGAAACCATCTTTCCAATGCCCAGCCTTGCTTGAGTTCGGTGAGCTTCGACATGCGGGATCTGCACCATGGAAGAAAAGTTCCATCAGCACTGCCATCAGCATCCAGCTGCTGCAACTGATCCAGCTGCGACTGGTAGGAAGCAACCAAAGTTGAATCCTCATCACCAGTGGGGACAGGTGCCTTCAACCCAAAATCTTCACCGCCATCTGCTACACTGGCCCCTTCTTGAGAACGTTTCCTGTTGCGACCAGCACCACCTCCACCTCCTCCGGTATTCCTAGACTTCTTCTTGTTTGGCTCGCCCTTGGGCTGGGCAATTGCTTTGCCACTCGGCCTCTTCTGCTGTTGATTCCCACATGCCCCTTTCATGCGACTGAAGAGCTTTGAAAATGGGCTCGGGTCCAACATGTGTGAGTCTTCCTCCTCCTCATCGCTGCCAAGATCACCAGTGCGACCCTCTGCAACATCGACATCTGAACTGGCTGCAGCAGCTGCACCAAAGCGAGAACTTGAAGCACCACTGATGACCACAGCGTTGGAATCATCTCCGCCCATCTTCCCCAAGTTCTTCATAGCAGCCGTGTGGATGCGGTCGTTTTGGTCTGCAGAGAGCACCGTTGAAGATGTCAGCACATTTGTCCGGTCACATTGCGTGGAGCTTTCGTTAATGTACTCATAGACACCTTCGTCCTGGACAAGACATGAGAAGCAAGCAGCAAGCACTGCAAGCACATTGGAATCGAAACAGTAAAGGTCTCTCACTGGGAAAAGGCCCTAATGATTGCCCCAGTGACGTTGAGTTGGAACACGTTGAGTTGGTGTCAGTGTCAGTGTCAGTACAACATGAATCAGTGGCAGTGGCAGTGCACATCTTTTAGCACAGTGTGATTATGTCAATAGACCAGACCAACTAGACCTTGGGACAATTGGAGCAAGCAGCTTAGCTAAGAAAGGAAACAGCCCAGGAGTCTGGAATCCAGAGTAATTCAATATAGCCCAGTCTATAACACAACATCCAGATGCAAGACCCAGCCAGACGGAAATCCCTGGCCTCACTCAGAATGATGTCAACCCCTTCCTTCCACTCTCCATCAATGAACTCCCTCTTGATCGAGTTGGGATCGAGGCTCTTGTTGGGAAACCGTTTCTTGAATGCCCTCAAGGTCATGAAGCTCTTCTTGGGCGCTTTCAACCCTGTCTTCTTGGTCTCTTTCACTGACACCTTCTCTTCATTGCTCAAATCAGCTGCTGAAAGGATGCGAGCTGATGGATTTGCGACTTTGATCTCCACCAGCTTTCTCCTCTGATCCAAAAAGGCATGGCTGCTGGGGGCATCTTTGTCAAGCTCCTTATCCATCTGGTTGATGGTGCCATGTGTCACCAGCCAGCCTCCGATTTCAGCAACCTGTCCGGCAGCAGGATGCTGGAGAGAGAGAGAGAGAGGAAACTTCAGAAATTGGCAATTGGGATTCAGTTGAATTAAGAATGGGCCAATTGGGCAGTTAGAGGCAGACTAGAGCCTAGCGCCTGGAGTCCTAGAGTGAGTTGTCAAGACTGGACGTAAGGTAGCCAATGACTGCTCAGTGGCTCAGTGATGCAAATATGGGATAAATCAAATCAGATGGAACAGGAAATTGTGTTCGGTACAGGTACAGGTACAGAACTAATATCACTCACCGACTTAAAGCCAACTTACATTTATTGCAATTGCATTGTGCCCAGTACCTGCACTCATGTGCTGTGCCATTGTACCACTGTGACTGTATACCCATGTGCTGTACCACTGTACCCATGTACCGTACCACCGTACCCATGTACCGTACCCATGTACCGTACCCATGTACCGTACCACCGTACCCATGTACCGTACCCATGTACCGTACCACCGTACCCATGTACCGTACCCATCGCACCCATGTACCGTACCCATGTACCGTACCCACCGTACCCACTCTACGTACCCAGTTAGCAACCGATCTAGCAGCCGATATTTTTGATAAAAATACTCTAAAAGTTCTAAAAGTATAGTTTTTACTAAAGCTTTTATTAACAACTTCAAAAATATCGGCTGCTAGATCGGTTGCTAACTGGGTACGTAGAGTGGGTACGGTGGGTACGTTACATGGGTACGGTACATGGGTGCGATGGGTACGGTACATGGGTACGGTGGTACGGTACATGGGTACGGTACATGGGTACGGTGGTACGGTACATGGGTACGGTGGTACGGTACATGGGTACAGTGGTACGGTACATCATAAGTAATCTAAGTACCATCCATATCACAGACCACACATGTCAGTCTGTACCCACTACGGTCTTGAATCGAACCCTAAACCCTAAATTCAAAGCAAACCCTAAACCCTAAACTCCAAGCAAACAAAAGTTCCTGAGACTGTCTCAGAAGTTTCAGAAGATCTTTAAACTTTAGGCTCTTTAGACTCTAGACTCTTTAGACTTTTAAACTTTAGACTTTAGACTTTAGATTCTATATCAATATCGTCTCATCGTCTCTGTCTATATCGGACTCAGCCCGGGTCCCAGCCTTCCTGCATAGTAAGCAGTGTCGGCCCAAAGGGTTCACTAGTGAACCCGCTTCCCAGGCGATCAGTTTGCCCCAGCTGCGCTCCTGGGACTGTTCTTGGTCGTATGGAGCTGGTTGTGTGGACCACACTCCGCAACGAACGCATCGTTTCGGCCTAAAGTTAGGCGCAAAGCCCAGGTCAGCTGGCGGCGGAGGTGCATGTGACAATGCTGGAGTATGAGAATCCAGCTTGGAACTCCGGCCAGTCACGGACATCTTAGCTGCCACGATTTCGGCACAATGTGGGCGTTACACTGCCAAGGCAAGGAAGGACGAATGGAAAAATGGAAAGCCTGGAAAGCCCAATAAACTGAAATAAACTGCTGAATTCTGAATTTATTTCATGGCTTTTGTCGTTGTAACTGTAACTTTCAGAGTCAGAGATACTACGTAGACACTTGCTCTGTTGGGCCTAGTCCTTGATCTTGTGATCTTGGCTGCAGAGATCTGAAGTCGGAGTGATCTGAACCAAATCAAAAATGCAACTAATGCAACCGCAATCTTGGCAATCTGAGCATTGACGAAGTTGTTGAACTAGGATTTCTCACACCTAAGCCTAAACCTACACAAAAAACAAACATTCAGATTCAGGTTCAGACCTCAATTTCAACTCCAGAGTCAAACTGATCAAAGCTGATTTTCAAAATCAAACCAGCAAATGCAAACATCGTCTCAGTCATCTGATGATGCTGGGAGAAACATTGGGTGAAAACATTGAGCAAAGAGCCGCACAGCTATGAGAACGATTTGTTCGAGCTGCCAACTGACCACACCGTTCGGTCAGAGACGTTGTTTGGAGCAGCACGCCACATTCAGCTGACACCAACAAAGGTTTGGAACCTCATGCACGGGCAGAACATCTCCTGTGTGATGCAGAATAATGAATAATGACAGTGTTAATTTTTAATGTCTGTCCAGTCAGACATTAATAATGAACTGAATGAATGAAATAATTATTTATAAATTATAAATAAATTATAAATAATTATTATATGCAGGCTCCAAGTCGAGTGAAATTAAAATGTGGACTCAGCTCACCTCAAACCAAATCCAAAATTTCCAAATGATTCATCAGAAAGAAACTGTGCTTTGTGCTCAGCTCCCTGGGAACGCTCAGGCAAACGTCGTCCACCATCAAGCCACTGTAGGAGCCTGGGTTCACAATCGTCGCCAAGCTTCTTGGCCAGGACGAGCTTTGCGCAACCCGTGTGCAAACCTCACTGCCGGCCATGGAAATATATTGAAAAGCGTATGTTATGTTACAGTTTGGCTTCATGATGTAAATGCTCATGGAGCCATAGTCAACATGTAACATGTCAGTGAAAAGTGAAAAGTACAACTTCCGACCATATTTTGGCCATCAGTTGGCCATCAACCAGTGTCTGAGCATCCAGCTACACCTGATAGAAATGGCATGCTGAGCAGTGTCCTGCTTCATCTCAGTGATCCGGCCTGAGATGCAGAACAGGTCGAGGGCAAACAACCATACACCGTATGGTACACCAGTTTGCTGAGGCTGTGATTCTATGATAACTGACTGACTGACTTTATCGACTACATTGAGTACGCACAGTGTCAGTGAATCAGCCTTGAATCAAGCAGCTTGACAAAAGGTCACATTGATCATTGATCATCACACTGAAAGGTCTGAGGGCCTGGCCTATGTGAAAAGGCTTGCCGGTCTCCGCATTAAACCGCCAACAATGGCCCTTTTGATCCCTCCATGGATGTTCTCTGCTCACTATTGGTATTTTGGCAGGGCCTTCATCTGGCTCTGTTTTGCTTGACGCTGGCACAGTTGGAGCTTGTTGTTTCTTGGCACCCCTGCATGATTGCGCCTTCTCTACAAGGGGAAGCGGTCCTTGTTGCGCTTCTAGTGCATCCCTCCATTCACCCATGAGTGTGTCATGAGCCTGGCCAGATTCTCCAGGTTCATTTGGGTGGTCATCGATTGCATTGATGCCTGCTGGATCTGATTTCTTTGAAGTGTTACCACCCTTTCGTGGTTTATTCTTTTGTACCTGATCCTTTCTAGTTTTCTTCTTCGCCTTTTGATTATCTTTGCCTTTGCTGTCCTTATTCCCACGCAGTTTGCGGAGCAGTTCCATTCGTTTTTTTACATCAGCGGTATCACCATCTGATTCGTCAGTGCTTGGCTCATCATGAACTGCATGCTTCTGGAGGGAAATAGCTTGCTCAAAAGTTTGCAGACTGGACAAGTCAATTAGAATCTCTCTCAAAGAAACTGCTTTGTACGAAGCCATTTTGAAGGAAATGTCATCCCCCAACTTGGAATACTTGTGCAGCATTTGGGGCAAGGAGAGAAACTCAAGGATGCCCACTGCATCGTTCACGTTGATACGTGCCAACGAAGCATCATGGCTACACCTGTCCAGTTGTATGGCAGTACAATCAAACGGTTTGAACATCAGTCTGGTCAGCATCACAACCTTGAACTCATCCTCGAATCCAACGTCACTGTTTGCATGATACCACAGTAGGACAACATGGTTTGCAGTGAAGCCAAATTTCCTTCTGCAATCCCTCATGTATCGCAGCACATTCTTCACTTGCTCATGCAATTTGTTGTATATGACCAAACAAGGCTCAATATCTCTTTCATGACACAAGCCGGCTTCGCATACAGTTTCCTCCTCTTCGTCTGAATCGTCGTCATCCTCCTCATCTTGAGGAAGCTCCACAAGTGCATTTGCGGAGCCTTGAATGTGACCATGCTCTTGCCTAAACCGATCATGACAATGATCTAGCCAGTTTTTATTTCCAGCCTCTCGAAAACTCTGCCTTGCACGGTCAACACATGCTTCTGAGACAGCAAAATGCTTGTCTGACAGAGCCCCTGCAGCCATATCAGGGCAAGGGCGGTGTTCCTCAGTTTCTCCTTCAGATCCTTCAGGGACAAGGGCTGATTCCTCTTCTGGCTTGTCCAAAGCCACGGTCTGTGACAGCTTTGCAGCCTGATTGGCAGCAATAGCCTCTGCACTTTTCCCCTGGCAACAGCACCAAACAAACCACAATTACAAATTGTATAAATGATTCAATGATTGCATTTGTAGTTTGTAAATTGCAAATTTACATTTTTACAGTTTTACAGATTGTGGGAACATAATAACAGTACAATTTCAATTATCAGAGCATCACTCGTGACTCATTATGACTCATGACACGACAAGGCCGAAGCTTTGACAAGCTTGAAGCGGATTCAAAAGAAGAAGCGCCTTTAGGGCAGCCTGGTCCATGGCCCTCCAAGACTGTTGCGCTTCTTGCCAAACTCTGCTCCTAGATTCCTCCGGAGTCTCTCCAGGAAGAACCACCTCATATGTCACAAGCAGAGCAGACTCATAGAGGATCATCATAATTCGCGGCGAGTCATGAATCATTGAATAGCCATTGGGACAGGATAGGCTAGGATTCAAAAGCTATTTGCAACTTACAAAACCAAGGGGAGAAAGCACTGACTGAAATCACGAAACTCTGCAAACAGTATGGTGTGTGTGAAGCGTTACTGTTACAGTGACAGTGAATTCTGGGCCCCGAACTCTCTGTGCCATGCACTCAGACATATGCAGGGTAAAGCCATTGTAGGCCTTCGGCTTGTCGGTGTCGTTCAAGTCTGCAAGCAGCAGGCGATAGAAATTTGCATGGCCTGTGACAGTCTGTGACTTAAGATTTCCACTGGTCCAGGGCTCGCCTGGTTTGGAACGCTGCTTCTGCATTTGAAGCTGGCAACGGTGGTGGGATTTTTGGATCTCATTGAGCACAAACTTCGCAGCCTTAGAAAAGGGGCTGCTTCAGCAAGTTGAAGAATCAAAAGTGGGCCAACCCAACGTTTCGGATCAAGAGATCAAGTGAAACAGATTGAGAGTGGAGCCATTGTATCAATTGCGTGAAGACGCCCGCGGGTCACCCTCAGCAGTATGCTGAAAATTTATCTGAAAGCCGGAGGATCAGTGAGTTGCGATTTGTGGTTCAAATGATTCGTATCCAGTATCGGTATGTTATGAAACTTATGAACCATGAAACAGACTATGCAACAAAAGTCATGCAGCCATCCAATATAAGAACTGGCTGAAAACAAAGGATGCTTGAGCAGCTTGCAGCTGTTGATTACAAGGTCAGTCTGGGTGCCAAGCAATCTTTCCGACACTGCTCTTCCAAAGTTGCACTCAACTTCAGAATTTGTCACCTTGCGCATTGCCAAAACTTTGACCTTAGGAAAGCAAGCAAACGCTAGGTTGTTTGAATTCTGTGTGACAATGACAATGCCATGCCGTGCCTACAAAATGATTCAAAACTGGCACAACGTACAAAAAACAAAATATTGTCAACTTGGCCAACAATTAACAATATTAAAAATTGAAAACAATGGGTCATGAGACAATGAACAACAAGATTTCCTTTGAAAGGGGTCCTCGGCTAGGCTAGACTAGACTAGATTTGGCTACACTATGAATTTCAGAATCATTAATCATCACCATCATCATTGATCATCATCAACTCAACCGTCAACCGTAATCAGATTAATCAAGCGGCAGCTTAAAAACTCATGTCAAATGCCATATGTAACCTTCTCAGGCGCAAACTATGCTGTGCAAACTTCCATCTGGAAGCAGGTCGTTTGCTGAATGATTGTGCTCCTGAAAAGGGTTTTTTTCCAACTCATGCAGTCTCACAAGGACACAGCGTGTCAAACATACTGCACCATCATCATACTGAGACTGAGACTGAATCATCTATAGATTGTAGACAGGCTTTAGCGGCTATAGGCTATTGTGGACAGGCTATAGCGGCTATAGGCTTTAGTCAATTTCAATTTCAATATCAAATCACTGACAACTGACAACTGACAGGATCAATTTGAAGTGACGAAACAGAAATCAACTTGAATCGCTGCCTCCAAGTATGCTTTCAAGCGCTGAGAGTATGCCAAGTCCAAACAGCAAGGCCGCGCACTGGAGAAATCGCGGATGATGCCTAATTTCTCCTCATTGCTTGTGTCTGGGTCGCAGAGCAATGCCAGCTTGTGTGGGAACTGTTGAAAAGGGCGGAAACAACGATGCCAGATATGAGCACTGATGGAGAGAATAGAGAACTGGGCCGTGTGCAAATCATCAAGCGAAAAACCTGCAGGCACAAAACTAGCGTTGGCACTGCACTGAAAACATGACTGCCTGCCTGAATGTCCGCTGGCTATCAATATCAAATCAAATTCAATTAAATCTTCGGTCAAGAATTCAGACCTTCCATGGCGGGCGGCAGGGGGCCAACCAGCAACTCCACAGAGTCCTTGATGGCATCGATCGCTGGGGACCTACCAGTCAACAAATCAACCAACTCAGGATTGTACAGCAGCGCAGCACAGTTATCTTTGTGAAAGTGAGACGCCAGTCAACGGCTGCCTATGAACAAAATATAATGGAATCTGCATCTACAGCAGTCGCTGGCTGGAAACAACACGCCTTCTAGAAGAGGACAACTTGACAGCCGGTAGGTTGGCAGGATCTGTGTCTTTGAGCCATTGCTGCTCTCGCTGATCCCTGAAAAGGCAATGCCTGAAGTTCTCAAATGAACAAACTGCTTGCCAAATGCCACAGAAAAATCAGATGACTGAAACTGGGACTGATGAGTCAGTCTAAGTACGAGGTGATGACATTGACATTGATACGGTTCGATTCATGATTTTAATATAATTTGATTTGATTATTTGATTAATAAAAATAAAATATCATTTATGATTTATGATTTATGATTTGCATTTGATTGATTAAAAAAAGACAAACGTCAGCAAACAGCTTGTCAACCCAAACCACACACTTCATCTGTCTCTGAGCAGAGCGCATCATCCTCTCCAAAGGCGACAACATAGTGGCTGAGATGATCAAATTTGGATTCGTCTGCGGTTTTTCCATCCAAGAGGTCGCTTTCTTGGAGCGAACACGCTGCACACGCACAAATTGCTGAGGATCATCAGCTGTCATGAAGGAACCTGTTGTGTGGGCCAGCGCATTTGAAGCACTGTCAGGTTCTGCAGCCAGAGTTGCCTGCCAAAGAATCCACCGGATCAATATGCAGGCCAAAACAGCACAGCACTGAAAGACTTAAAGAAATTACAGGCCGAACCTGTTGGAACATTGATTGCCTCAAAGTCAGCCCCAAGTCAGGATGTAAGATTTGATTTACTCACTCAGAGCTCATTACAAACTGCATACCTTGCCTTCACCCATCCACTGTGTTGAAAACAGAGTAATTCAGAATTCATAGTCAAGAGTCAGAGTCAAAATAAAAAGAATCAAAGAGTGGAAGCAAAACAAGAGCGCCCAACTGGGAATCAAGGCCAGGCTTGAAGGAACAAGTTGTGGAACGCCATACCCAGCCTGAACTACTGGATGTTGGCAAAATCAGATCTGATCAAGAACCCAGATAAAGAAATAGGTCGGTCTGCTGTAAACCACGATCTGGGCTAAGGCTGTAGCAAGTAAAAGCGAATACAGTCCCCGCATTGGGTCCAACGTGACAGGACTGGAATCTGCGGCCGTTCGTTGAACCTAAAGTTCAAGCATGCCAGATGCAGGGTACCAAGAAAAGGCACAGCCCTTCATCACTCTGAGTAAACCGCACTGCTCCAAGAATTGCAAGCCACACCTTCAGCCCTCAGTGTAGTCACCATGAGCAGTCTAGGATATGAGACAATGGCTGCAAGGGCAATGGCAACTGCAATAAGAGGAAGACTGCAAGAGCTCTCTGAGAACGCAACGGCTTTCAGCTATGTCTTTGCAACATCCCAACTTGCAATGGTGTCTGATCACCGGGTCTTTCCAATCCTGCCACAGCATGAAAACATGTTTTTCTCTGTTAGCCCTTTAGTTGACCGTTGCCATTGAAGGATAATGTTTTCAAAAGATTGATAGCCCCTGTCAGACTATGACTCTCTATCAAATTTCTATTGACCGACACTGGGCACTCAATAGCTTTCCTAAGAACCTGACCCCGTTGCACACTTCGAGAAGATGGTTTGCAGCTTTGATGGAAGAGGCAGCACATTGATCAGAGTCATCGTCTTTTGCACTCGGTCCTGTGTCGCTGCCACAGCAATGAATGTTCTATGATGTACAGTTCTACAGTAAACAGTAAACAGCAGTTCTACAGCTACAGTCAGTTACGGTCAAATTAGGCCCCCCTTGTTTGAAGTTGGTAGTGGCTCCTGATATCATTGATATCATTGATCTTGTGTCATGTGAACCCTTCCTGTAAACCATGTGAATCTGGGCCCAAGACTTTTTTTCAGGACCTCCTTCAATATGCTGCGGGCATATGCTGTGTTCTGACTCAACGGCCTGAAGCGCTTCTCTATGCCGTCTAAGTCTATGCCAACTAATACTCCATTCGGTCCATTCTGACTCATTCTCATTCTGAGTCTTGGTTTTCTCTTATTCTCTGTTACTTCTCACTGGCTTGGCGACTTAAGCCCCAGACGGCTCGTACACCACTTCCAGCATATGATCCACAACCCGTCTGGCATGACACAAAAGGTCAAAGAACAAGCTTCCCTGAGTGAACAGGGATGATAGGCAAAACCTTGGCCAGGCGTGAGACGGTTTAGAGAAAATTGCAAGATGCAAGGTCGTAAAGCTCTCAAGTCACAAGTAAGATACCGCCGGATACCACCTGCTGGCCTACAGCTTACTTACGTGCCTACTTACTACTCTACTGTACTCTTACTCTCTTACTTACCTACCTACCGATCAAACTAAACGTGCATTATCAAATGTCTCAAAATCAACTGAGCTACATTGGCCCAAGATCCCCCAACGTCTTCAAAGCAATCTCGGAACAGTGGTTGAGTTCGTGCCTCACAAGTCGCAAACATGATTTGGTAGTTGGTTTCGGTTTCGATGGTCAAGGCTTTGAACTTTGAACATGTCATTTCAATCGTAAGTAACCTGACACTTTGGATTTGGAATCATCCCTGTTCACGTCGAACCCAATCAAACTTTTATCTTTAGCCAAGTTCAAACACCATCTTCTTTCTGATGCCGTAACAGTTACACTGTAACAGGTAACAGGAAGCTAACAACAGCAACAGCACACAAATCTTTCTGGGCATCCAACAGCAAGCAGCCTTGACGCATGACCTCGTGCTCAAGCGCCCACCCTCTGATTGCGATTGATTCTTTGCATTCGCATTGCAAAAAATGTAGACTGTAGAAGACGTAGGCAGCATGTAGTCTTACAGTGAGTCAGTGAGTCATACTGAGTCATACATACAGAAGTATACAGTATAGAATCTAGAAAACCAGAAAAACTTTGATTTGGATTTGGATACCGGATACTGGATGATATGATATGATATAATGATATAATATAATAAATATTTTATTTATATAATGATATGATATAATAAATATATATTATATATGTTTATTTAATATATAGAAATATTTTACATATTCTAAAATAAAATATCTTATGTTATTATTATATGTTTTTGACTATATGATGATATATGGGTGAATATGATTTTATGATAATATTATGTGAGTGATATGATTGATAATATAATTTGATATGATATGATTTGATATGATATGATTCAATATGATATGACTGACTTGTGGTTGATTGATATGATATGATATAATTCTATTTTATTTAAGAAAATATATTTGTGATAAATGATTCTTCGATATGTGATGATATATGACTCTATGATGTGTGAAAATGATATATGATAAATGATATAATATATGATATATGATATATGATTTGATTTGACATGCTAAGTCTGACAGGTCAGAAAGCCAAGTCAGTAAATAGTGCAGAGCAGCTGGGGGTCAGACCAAGACATTTGCATCTGTTTCTCTAGAGCTGCTGACATTGCGAACCAAACGCAGGTTGGCGCTCGCTGCATCACAAACAAAGATGAGGGTCAACAGCTTGCAGCTGCGTGCCAAGCCTTGCGTTGCCAGACTGGCTCAAGAATTGGAAACTATGGCCCATGGAGGAAACACGGTCTTTTGCTCTTAAAACAAGCTAGCAACAAGGCTTGTGACTTATGACTTTTGACTTTTGATGGTAATTTTCCCGTTGGTTTGGTACTGCTTTGGGGGTTAAAAAGGGGCGACTTTTTAGCCCAAAAAGGGGCTCCAAAAATAGGTCAAAAAGTCGCCCCCCAGTCCCAAACCAAACGGAAAATTACAAACTTTTGACTTGAACTGATTGCAAGTGAATCACTCAGAGGTGGGACAACCTGCTTTGAGGAAATGCCCTTCCACAAGGCAGCGGCAGTCTTCCTACGAAGAACCACCGGTGGGGCAACCACCTCACCCGGAGCCATCAGATATATGTGGATCTGTATCACTGTATTGCTGTAAAGTAACTGGGCTTGAATTAATTTAATATAATATAATATATATAATATATTACAATATACAATTATATAATAATATACCAGCGCACAGAAAGAAGCATTCAAAAACCGACTCACTGGTTTGCGTCTAGGGATGCATCTGGTTTCATTTCTGAAGCTAGACAAAAACAAAGGTTGTTTGAAAGTCTGAGGCACGGACCGAAAGTTTCCGAATTCGCTCCTTGCTGTTCTTTGCGCTCAGCAACGTGGTTTTAGTAACCTCGCATACCCCACGCTTACCCTTTGGAAGCATGGAGAAAGAGACAAGTCAAATTGAGACCTTCATTAAATATTTAACAGTTTAAGTTTAAGTAATATATAATATATCATAATCATAGGGAATCATAAGTTATAAATTATAATCAAAATTAATCATAAATCATAAATCAGTTATGAATCGTGAAAGTTAAAGTTGACGATCGAAAAATAGTGGAATTTCTCTGGCAAACAATGAGGAACCCACTGGAAATGTCGATTGGCACACTGTATGGCATACAGCACACGGCATACTTTGAATTTTTGGTTTCCTTTTTGACATTCACCATTCACCAAGATTCCAGCACCCCCATGCTTGTGGTTGTGCTAGCCAGTTCGTGACGTAGCTGCATCTTTTGGCCAGTTTCATCAAATTCGATATGTGCGCACAGAGCCACGGCCATATCCTGGTACCAACGATCAAAACATTGTGTGGTAATTCAGGATGGTTCACATCAGTTCAACATCATGGCGTTGCACTGCTGGTTCATTGGGTTTCAAGATAGACAGGGTTGCAAGTTGTAAATTGCAAACTGATCACTGATAACTGATAACTGATAATTTCTGATTCAATTCATCATGATCCGGTCCCTATCCAGCCTATCCTGACGTGTACTGGCAGTGACACTGGAACTGATTGTGTTGTTTTGTTCTGATTTTGAACCAAAAATCATAAATTAAACGTTGTCCAAACAAATATAAGGTTCCATGGAGGTCTCTGGAAATCATTTTCGAGGAGAAAATTGCAAAAAAATCTGAGCCCTTCGCGAAGGGCTCGGATTTTGATCAGTTTTTGGTCTGACATAAAGGTTAGAGAGCACCCAGAGACCTCCATGAAAGCCTTATGCGGGTCACACCAAACCCTTTTTGCAATTTTCTCCTCGGAAATGATTTCCAGAGACCTCCATGAAACTTTATACAAACAAATCCAACTGTATACTTCCATATACCGTGCCAACTATGCCGACTAGCCTAGCCAACCACCAAACATTATCGACCCCCAAACACAATGTCTTGCCTGACACATCCTGTCATAAATTTTCTTCTGCTCGTCCAAATAAAGCAAACAGACAGCGGATCTCGCCTAGGCAGTGCAGTGGTGGACTGTGAGTCTCGCTCTGTAAATACCAAGATTTTGATTTCGATTTAATTTCATGAGTCATACTGAGTCATACTAGAAGCACTGAAATTTCTTAGCTACGATGATACGATAATGTTCTACTATAGACTATAGTCTATATTTACATTTATTTATTTATTCATATATATGATAGGTGAAATGTTGATGGTCATGAACCATGATATTCTGAAATCAGACTGCTGATGCCGCTCAAACCGTTACCCACATATGAAGTGAATGCAGCATACTCACATAAGTCACCTTCGAGATAGTTCCGGCTGCACATCCAAGCCAATACGCAGTGCTACTCAAAGAAAACCTCAACTAGGTGAGAGGGATGAGTCATGAGTCATGTCACCTCATGTCAGTCTTGTCACGAGCTTACAGACTTTAGAAGGTTTCTCAAACATGGAAAATATGAAAATCTTCAAGATTTCTGACCATGAAGCCCCAGCTACATTACTGGAGATCTGCGCTTCAACTGCGGGAGCCTGGGCCCTTTGTTCCCCCACTTCAGCATCCGCTCAACAGACCTTCCCAGCCTTAGTGGTGGAGGTCATTCGCATGCTCACATGTTCACACAAGACTCTTGACATACTTTACTTAACTTACATACAGTTACATAATCACAAATTACAATTACATTACAGAAAAATTGACAGAATCCAGAAGTTAATTGCACACGGTCACACTGCGTACACAGTACAGAACATACAGAATGAAAGTGGAAGCGCATGGAAGCACAAATCAAAAACCGACGTCCCATGTCCAAACTCATGTAACCCAAGGACCCAAGGTCCAAGTCACAGAACCCACACGTTTCCTGTTGCCATGCCCCCGCAAATCCAGAAATAAGGGCCGGGCGCCACTTTAAGTATTGAAGCGCTGGTCCAAGATCTCCATTGTCCTGTATGTTTTGGGTGATGCTGCCAAACCAGGAACTTCCCCCACTATTTCCGAAACATACCTTGCCCCTTCAAGAAGCTGTAATTATATAGACATAGTCTGAAATAGTTTTTAAATATAGATATAGTTTGATATTGATATATATATATGATATAAATATAAGTATATCTTATTTATTACAATAATATATAATTATATAATTATATATAATATATAATTTAATTATATTATATTTATATTTTAATATAATCTATATATATTAAATAAGTTATATATTAAATAATTTATAAATTATATAACTTATATATTATATAATTTATATATTATATAATTTATATATTATATAATTTATATATTATAGAATTTATATATTATAGAATTTATATATTATATAATTTATATATTATATAATCTATATTATATATATTATTATTATATAATATAATTATAATTTACAAATACCTACCAGTCTACCAGTAAATTATACCACCATGACATGCCGTGCCAAACTTCTGCAAAACAGTCCTTTACCTTTGATTTTTGTCGAACTTCGCAGACAGCCATCCTCACCCAGTTCCATTCGATCTGCCCTTGTCAGAGCATGGTCTTGGTTGTAAACTTCAATGAGCTTCCTGGCGAACGGCATGCACGCATCGAGACATGGACATGGACCATGGACATGCAGTCTTGTTAAGGAGCAGGTCTAGCGTAGCCACTGGTCTGTGTCTAGTACATTTATCAATTTATCAATTTGTAATAGTACTAATACTATCATTGACTATCATCATTATAGGCTATACTATACCCTGCCCCCCTGCCTTGCTTTCTTGCTTTGCTTCCCCTTTCCCACTCCGTCATGTTTCCTCTTCCTGCCTTCAGCACGAGAGATGAAAGGGGCAGCTGGCAATGGAAAATGTTCCTCTGAATTCAAGTTACGATCCGATATCAAATTACCTACCAGACTATATTTATTATTCACGATTCACACATATTAAAATTCATGATTGATGTTGATTCTGGTTTTGATATACTTAACTTATATATACTTATACTGATGATATACTAATACTGTGGTATACGGTATACTGTTAAGTTGTACTGTGTACTGTCTGCCTGTATCTGTATGACGGACTACAGCAGTATCTGTAAGATTGTATGAGCTGTGCAGTATGTAGCAGATGTTGCAGATGTTGTAGTAGTATGTAGTATGGAGTCATGTAGTAGTATGATGTGTAACCTCATATCACATCATTATCATATCAGAATCATAATATTATCATATTTTCATTCACAGTTTCAGTGACTCAATTTCAGACTCAATGATTCATAAACAATCGGCCTGCGCGTGCCAAAGCCATGCGCGACACAAGGCTATGAGTGTGTCTGTCTCTTTGTGCTGTCCTAACCGCTCTGTGCAGCCCGCGTGCCATGGCACGGGCCACAGGTGCCTCCATTCTTCCGTCTGCTGACTGACAGTTGTGCAAAAAAAACATTGTTGTTCGTAAGCTGGCTGTTGTACAGTAAGTTGTAAGTTGCTTGCAAGTTGCAAGTTGCCTGAATGAGTCATGAACCTGATTTTTTTAAAATCTGAATATGAAGTAACCAATTGCATTGCTGCATGGCTGCATCATATCTTCCTAGGGTTTTGGCTTAGCTACTTATCACTTATCAGGGATTTAGTTTTTTCAACTCCCTCCTCCTTGCCAAAAGCCTAAAGCAAAAATATTTCGTTTCTGACTCACTGTCGCGAACGTGACCGGGATCTGGACAGACGGACAGGGTCTGGCTCCAGGTCCACCTCCCTAAAAAACTTGTGATTGTCAGACAAAATCACACCGGTTTCGTCCACGAGTCTCACTTTGTCCTGATCAAGCATGCACTGTGCGTGCCACCTGACCAAGCTACCAGTCACTGCTCTGCCAACAGGGATTTGAATGGGAGCCTCTACCAGGACACCGTTCAGCTGACGGCAAGTGACGGAAGCCCCTGAGACTCGTGCAATCAAAACCAAAGCACCTACTTCAGACCCTGTCATGAGTCACTGTCCTTGATCAAAAAAAGAGCGAAGCAGGGCCAAGCAAAGCAATGGTGGCAAATGCCAACATGGTCCATGGGTCAATATTGTTACAGCTGCACAAAAAAATCATAAATAAAAAGGGAAAGACAGACTGACTGACTGACAGAAAAGAATACAAAATGCAAAAAAAGAATACAGGACCGGTACCCTAGACCCACAACAAAGCCCAAGCCCTCTACAACACTCGTGCCCAATACCCCTACCCAACACCCGCACCCAATGTTCCATCTGTGACGAGCACCTGCAATCAACACAAAGACACCTACCCAGCACCCGTACGCAACACCAGTATCCACACCCAAGGTCACCCAAGCATATAACCAACACCTGTACCCAACACACATAACCTCATCCAACAACTGTACCTAACACCGGTACCCATACCAACAACCGTACCCAACAACAGCACCCAACACCCGTACCCAATACCCGTACCCAACAACAGTACCCAACACCTGTACCCGTACCCATACCCGTACCCAACAACCGTACCCGTACCCAACACCCGTACCCAACAACCCTACCCGTGCCCAACAACCGTACCCAACAACCGTACCCAACAACCGTACCCAACAACCGTACCCGTACCCAACACCCGCACCCAACAACCGTACCCGTACCCAAC
>Ga0126342_10002167_pt1 | contig 29947 bp, 33 predicted proteins | sample Cyp1metagenome_FD_92528 | JGI IMG/M metagenome (GOLD analysis project Ga0126342, IMG submission 92528) | Coral microbial communities from Lord Howe Island, Old Settlement Bay, Australia - Cyphastrea 1 metagenome | ecosystem: Host-associated > Invertebrates > Cnidaria > Coral ...
ACGCTTGGTACGCTTGGTACGCTTGGTACGGTAGGGTTGGTACGCTTTGTACGCTTGGTACGGTACGGTCGGTACGGTTGGTACGCTTAGTAAGGTACGCTTGGTACGCTTACCAACCGTACCAACCGTACCAACCAACCGTACCAACCGTATCAACCAACCGTACCGACCGTACGTACCAGGGAAAACACATTTCCCAACCGTACCGTACCATATATTCTTGAAATCTCGCTAAGCCCTCTAGCACCTATCTGAATCTAGCTAAGATATATATATATATATTATTTCCTTTGAAGGAAGGACATTTCGATCTGCTTGAAGCATGCCCCGTATGTTGCAAGCAAGATTTACGACAGTTTGCTCCTTCAATAAATGCTGTGCTTTCTGACCTCAGTATGTGCTCATCCTTTTGAAACAGGGAAAAAGCACATATACATATTTGCATGATTTTGCATGAATTTGCATGTCTATGCCATCATATCTATGATATCTATGATTCATGGACACAGCATCAACGTCAATGCAGCTGGTGATCTGGTGAACATATTGAGTCTTATGGTCTTATTCGTCAACTTATCGTCTTATCGTTCCCATGCTCAGCATTTGACGCCGTCCATGCAAAATATGCTCCGGCCTCAGAAAGTCAAATATCAAGGCCGAGGCCTTAAGTCATGATGGAAAGTCTACGTTTCAGACTGGTCAGACGTTGCATCAAAATGTGTTTTAATGACCCCTTGTGCATTGAAATATAAGTAATACATACCAGTACATGTATATACTATGTATATATAATGTGTACACATATATATATATACACTTATTTCAATGCCTGTGCTGATAACAAGCTATAACTATCCTACGCGCCCCTCCGCTGTGGCTCCGCACAGCTTGCGAGATCCAGCTCATGAGAACGAAAATGCCATAGGGCGGATACGCCAACTGTCAGGGGACAAAGAGCTGCATTGACATGCTGCAAACGCAAGTGACATTCAATGAAGATTGGAAGTTTGGATCCAATGAACGTGCAGTGCACGGCAGCTCAGGCAATATCACACAACACAGCACGAATTTGCAAAAGTTCAACACAGGCCAAGGAGACTGCTCCCATTCGCAGAATCAGATCCAAGATGAAGCTAACTGAACACGAAGACAATTGGATTGAGAGCTGGTTGTTCCACCCTGGCCCTTCCTTGCACGTGTCTTTCCTATCCTTTAATCCCACTGATTTCAAGAAATCTCGGCCTATTCGCATGTGTTTTTACATGGTATCTGTCTCGTCATGCTTCATTATTTTTCCCCCAAAGTTTGGGCTGAAGGCAGTGGCCTGGCCTGGGAGTAAAACGAGGATTTCGTTCCAAGAAGTTGTGCTTTCACAATGTTTCACTATGTTTCACAGGGTTCTAAAAGGCCAAAAGGCTAAGAGGCTCCTTTTCAATGCTCCAAGAAAGGATTTCGACAGGTTCTCAACAGTTCTTAGTTCGAAACGACGTATGTTTACTCCCAGGTACAGTAGCCCTAAGCCCTGCCATCTTACGTTGGCTTGGGGGTTCTAATTGGCTAAAGTGAGCTTGGTCTTTTTCAACTGACATCTTTCTTGTGCCGCGTCTGCTTTGGGGATAATAACTTGGGGTTTGGGTATGTTTTGATCATATCCGATCGTACACCATCTCTGCATTTTGCATATACACAAGGTTGCCATACATTCCAAATCATTCCAATGTGCAGTGTGCTTTTGATCCTTCCGAAGTGCCTACGCATAGATCGCACATTGATGCACATTGGCTCAGCTTTCTAAGGCTTCCACTCGCTGAGAAGACTAGAAAGGGCATGAGGCACTGCGTTCCACCCATTCCTCAAAGAATTCCAAAGAATTCCAAGTCTCACTAACTTGTCACATCTTGTCACCAAACGCCATCCAACTCGGCACACTTCCGGCACACTTCCGGCACACTTCCGGCATCTTTTGAGGACCATTAGCTCTGTGAGAACTAAGGTTCAACCGAAGTTCAACCTTTGAACATCTTGAGTCATCTTGAACTCTAACTGTTGGTCAACTCCTAGTTGGGGTGGCTCTACCACGAGCACCTGCGAACTTGGGCAGGGTTAGCTGGAGGGGGCAGGTTTTCATGTCGATTGACTGTTCTGTTCAGAGTCTTGTTATATACTTTTATTGAAAGCATCCTTTCACTTCAACCTCATTTTCATGTCTTTAATCTCTCAGCCTCACTGACTTTATTCTTGTTCTCCTTGAAAGAACTTCTCTAAAGTGCCAAGACATATTGCAGCTGTATCTATGCTGATAGCATAACATAGCAAAAAGGTGTCTGAAATCGCCTCCAGGCAAATCCAAGCGAAGTTGACTAAGCCTCATGCCCTGTGCTGCACATGTTTGGCAAAGACTCGAGGCCATGCACTGCGACGAGCAAGAAAACTCACCGCAACAAAATCGCACAGCTACCATCGCAGCATAAAAGGCCACTCTTTGCCAAACATATCTATATAAACAGTCATACAACAGAGTCATTAATATGTCTGAGAAAACAACATATCTTTAGTTCAGCTGGAAGACATGCACTTCGTGCACTCTATATCTTGATAACTTGATATATCTTGTTCGGGTTACTGTAAATATCTTCAAACTTTCGCTGCAGCCCCTAGGCAGCGGGAAATTGAAAGAATACCTTCCGGGCTGCGGACACATGGAATCATTCACCAGGTCACTAAACTAAATATTAGCTCAGTAGCCATATGAAGCCATCTTACTCGCCATCTAACTCAGAGAAAAGGAGCCCTCAGCAACTTACATGAGTCAGCGCTCCTATCAACATCACAAGAAATGGTTGTGGTGCAAGACAAAAAGAAACAGTGTTGGTTTACATCCTGTTGGCACAGTCTGCGTACCCTTCACAACTCTTGAAAATTCACGTGTCCATCATCACACAAAGGAAAACCTTGAAGGCGCGCTGTGTCCTCAATCACTTCAGTCACTCAACCTTCAATCTCAACCTATCAATCATCTTGATTCCATCTGTCGCCATGAACATGCACTCGTCACCCCATCATTCACTGATTTTGCATCGCGCCAGTCAGGTGTATGCGCTCAATTCTGGCACTCATTCATCACTGAAGCCCTCCTTCATTAACTCAAAAACTCCCGTCCCGACGTTCCCGCCCATTTCTTTTCTCTCTTAGAGGCTCACTTTTCATCACTTTTCACTCCTACACTGACACACTGTCTGGATGACCCCCGGACTAAACAAACAAACAGCCCAACAAACGGATGCATCAAGCAAGCAAGCGAGCAAGCCAGCCAACCAGCCAGGCAAGCAAGCACACAAGCACACAAGCCTTCTTCGTGTAGGTTTTACTCGAACTTCTGCTCCCTAGTCTGACTCCAGTGACACCCGCGAACTCCAAACTGTGAAGACCCCTGGAAGGTCCGGGAGGTGCCTTGTACACGCTTGCAAAGCGTTCATCTTCCTGAGCTTGGCATACGTAGTTCAAGCATAGGTGAAGCATAGATAAGCCGTGATCAAAGTAATGATTGGTCAACATTGAAGCGCGAGTATTCAATACAGTTCAATACGAATTCCCTCTTGCTCCTTGTCGGTCTTTGCCGAGGCTGCGACTTTGAACATGAAGACTCCAGCAGTGAAAGAAAGCAACATGTTCAGAATCCCAAAGAAGTCTTGCCTTGTCAATGCTCGAAATTGAACAATGCCTCTTAAGAGACACTGAATTGCTCAATACTTTCTTTGCATTTCTTTGCTATGTTGCAAGTCTTTGGACCTCATGCGAATTTCCAAGTTTTGAGGTCGTGGCCCCAGGAAGCCTTGTGCGATGGCACAAACCAGCCGGCCCACCATGCTAATCCCGCAGCCCTGCAGCTCTGCTAATCCAACAGGAGAAACAAAGGAAAAAAGACAGCATCTCTCTGTCACTTCCACACAAAGATCTGTCTCTGATCACATCATGGAGTTTGATTGCTTTGTGCTGACTTTTGCCTACACTGATGAAGAATGCTTTTTCCGAGAAAAAAGCCATCCCTAATCAGCGATACCTTCCCAATCACGTTTGATCATGTACCGTCTCAAATGCAAGATGCTCGAAGCACTTCCAGTTTTAACCGTTGGGGTTCCTTTCTTGGAGTAGCCAAGCTTCAGGCCATGATAGAGAACTTCATTCGTTTGACGGCCTAGCAAGCTGCACATCGCCGTTCCAGCATAGACGGGTACATGATCTTGCTGAGATTAAGAACAGGGAGCCCTATATTAAATAAGTCTGCAGGTAAAGTAGTGGCTGAGATTGGGTCAGACATGTTTGGGATCAAGGGACATTGTAAAAGAAGAAACAACTAGCAGCAAAGGAATAGAAAAAGAGCGGAGGCTGCAAGACTAGTAACCAGGGTTGTGCAAAACAAATGACTGGAAGTATACATCACTTGTCGCTTTTTGTTGGCTAAACAACTAGCTATTGTGGATTGTCGGAGTCTGGTTTCACAGAGCAATTGCTGCAAACAAGCAACTTTTCTGGGGACAACTCCATCCAAAATCACATCAACCAAAAGGAAAGGCAAGAAACTGCCCCAGAATGCAAAGCTTAGTCAAGCCCTGTAAGTTTGCAAGTCTTGAGACTGGGTGGCCGCAAGTGTGAATAGTCATTGCCTATGTACCCTTGTCTGACTGTATCATTGTTTCTTGATTTTCTTCATCCCTTACCTCAGAAAACACCTCTTGCTTAGGCCGCAGACACCGTCAGTTGGTGCTGGAAAATGAGCAGAGACTGCAGGCCTGGCCGGACGTGCAGAAATGAGCGGCTGAATTTCAAGCTGGAACCGTGTTATCGGATGCGGTCAGCAAATGTCAGCACTTTCATGATCTTTCATGATCTTTCATGATCTTTCATGATCTTTCATGATCTTTCATGAACCTGGCCAGACCAAGAGTGGACCACGTGCGGACCGCAAGACATTTTTGAACGCGTGAGGCGCCGGCATCTGCATAGGGATCACCATTGTGAAGATGCCTTCACAAAATGACGGTATTGATGATTTTGGAGGGAAAATGCACGAATATAATGGCATCGTGTAATCGTGTATGCAAAATTGTACAAATATCATCAAATGGTATTAAATGATATTAAATGTAGACAGTAGACATCTCACATTCAGAATCGTTCACAAACTAATCAGCTACTCAGTCTTATCTATCAATGAAATGAAATTTAAGGCCATTTTGTCCCAATTAAAGTACTCCTCCTTGCAAATTTGGGATGCCTGCGAGGCAAGCAGCTCTGGCGTCAAGCAGTGCTTTTGTGGTCAAAGAGTGAAATGTCCCAAGAACTGAAGAAACAAAGTCAAAAAGACTGTTGGACATGAGACATGGAGACTTGGGCCATCTTTCAAGCTGTCTTGGAAGTGCTCTGGTTCTTGGATTTAAGGGTCTATTTGACACTTGGTGTATCAAAATCATTGAAAAGAATGTCAAAAAGGATCTGATGTTCAGATATGGATGTTCAAACGCAAGGGAAAGAAATGAACAACAAATAGTAATAATTAATAATAATAAAACATATATATAAATTGTCATGAAAACAAACAACATAGAAGAAAACAAATGGGAAGTGAACAAGATGATCTATGTTTGATGGAGTTCGATTCTACAATGTTCTAATGTAGTCCAAGGCCTTGCCAGAATTTTGAGCCACTGGCAAGAATGAATAGATGTGAGCACGCGATAGCACGCGTATATTACAAATTACACGTGCAACACCTGCCGTGTCCTGTTTTCCGGTACAAAAATACGGAAAAACTTACCAAAACCATCGATAGAGGCAGTTTTTTCCTCGGCAGTTCGCTGCGTCTGTTCAACCCGCAGCACGATCCAAGCAAGACAGGACTTCAGATGAAGCTCAGCGAATTGCGACCTGGCTCTCGCAGGATCTTCATGAAGGCTTCACGGTGACCTCGCACCCAAATCCCCAAACACCATCAAACACCCAAAGCCCTCGGCTCCGCACCAGGTGTCAAGAATCAGCAATCGAGTCAAACCATGTCAGATCTATATCAAATATATTTACATTTATCATATCTATCATATTATAAAAATATATATATATATATATATTATTATTATATATATACACACATTTATCTATGAGTTATCAAGTCCAAGTCATATCAAGTGGTTCTGTCCACAGTTCCAACTATGCTATAAGCTGACAGGCTGACATGGATGTCCATATTTTCTTGTTTGGTCAATGCATGATATGCATGTCAAGGAATCCGACTGCCGCGTTCAACAATCCGGCATCTTTCAATGTGAGGCCGTCGTCCGTGATGGGCTGCACCAGGCTCCAAGGTTCAATTGAAATCAATTGAACATATTCAAACGATTCCAAACGGATAATTTGATAATTGACCTTGAAAGAGATAATCTGAGATAATCATCTTTTGTTCAAATGACTCAACGCAGTCATCGCCATGACATGTCATGATATCTTGGAATATCTTGTAAGTCACTGCAGTGTGCTCCAAACATCCAAAAAGTTGACCAAGCTCATCTTCGACCAGTGCCTTTGGTGGGAAGCCTCCCATAATTGTCATGGCCTCGCAGGGCACAACTCACAGCATCGCAGCTTCTCCCAAGACACTTCATTTGAGTCTGGATAGCAACGCGTCCAAAGAGTAGTGAGTAGTGTTTGTCTAAAAAGATCGCTTCTCACTCCTAGTCCTTGCATCATCTACCTGAACTGGTAGTCATGTTCTCTTGAAGTCTCTTCGATTCTCGTGAATTTCGTTGTCAGTGCATTGTCTAACCGCGCAAGATGCTCAACAGTAGACTTCTTCCAGGTTTTATCTACATTCTGTGCCTGTCCACCAACGCACTGAGCGCAGAAAGCGCGCAAGTCTCCGACAGTGTGGTCCTGCACTGCAGCAAGCTGAAGCGAACTGCAACAAATTACCAAAGTCCTTGTTCTGATTCCGCTATGCTTATCTTTCCTTAACCTTCTCTCCGGCACATCATGGCAAATCTGCATATAAAACCATAGAATTAAGAGTGGACCAATGATGGAAGCAACGCATTGAAATTTAGCTTAAATGTCTTAATATATAATTCTATATAATTCTATATATAGATGGAGACTTGCATGTGACTCAAGTCTTCGATGTGCCTAGCACGTTCACAATGTTTATCCCGTGACTTTCCCATTTCTTATGGCAAGAGCGTGCTGAGAAACATATTCTTATTCATCTCATTTCCTGAGTTCATCTCTGTCCTCATTGAACTCCTGGGCTTTTCTCGTCCCATCGTGAAAGCGAATTTGAATCTTCGTTTTGGCTTTGGAGACATCGACCTCAATCGAAACTTGTATCGCTGGAAGGACCTGGTGTTGAATGCTCTGCGCTTGAAGCCAAGTGCGCTTAGAATCTTCTCAGCACGGTCAAATTCTCGGCTTTCTCAAATCCTGATTTTTTTTGGCTAAATTATGTACAGACAATCGCTTGCCAAAAGCAAGTGGCTGGGACTACGCTGCTGCAACAGAGCGTTGACAAACGTCGCTTCAGACTGACAATTCCAAACAGAAAACGTTCACAAGAGTTCAGCAACGTTGAATCCTTCAATATGATTTTATATGATTCGTATGATTCTGTAGGACTTCATGATTCACGTCGTCTCTACTCGTGGTCAACCTCTGCGCTGCGCTTTGGATCCAAAAGTCTAAGGAATCTCCATCCTCACAGTCCTGTGGCATACAGCCTGCAGCAAGATGCCCAGTTCTCATGAGATTCACATGGGGTTCACATGAGATTCCACATGTTCTCATGTCTGTCACTTTCTGTCCATTGATCTTATTTGAAAACCATTGAAAACCTATTTGATCTTATTCGCTTTTGAGTTCTCAGCCTGCTCAGGCTTTGCCCGTAGGTGACCTTGGACCAGCGCAGATTGTTGCTCCAGTCGTTGCACTTTACGGTGGGCTGTGATTCAAACGATGTGTCCAGGGGGACTCAGTTTCCTTTCATGTGTGCATCAATGTGGGATGGTTCTTGTTTCCACCTTCCAAAGGTGAATATGTTTCTCCCATATTTGAAGCAACGCCAATGTACGAAAGCGGACTACAATCAAACTATAGACTCATATACCAAATGCAACACGCATTGAGGTGTATGTTAATGTACGTATGGATGTACATCAAGAATCAAGAGCCATAAGGCAAAATGTCGCACCGGATGTTTTTGCTTCCAATCCTATATGTCATTGTACGCGATTGGCGGCACACATCTGCACAGAGGCCTCAAGAAAACACAATCCTGTTTCTGCCATCTTTTGCCAAGTTGATATATGTGGTGCTACGTGAGTGATATTCTCCGCATGGGATTGTTCTGAGATGTTGCAAACCATGATCAATACAAAATGCAGACAAGAGATCGCAAGAGGTCCTAAAGGGTTTTGAATAATTAGAAAGGAGAATGGAGTTAAACAAATTCTTTAACTACCACATACTACTACGTTTTGAAAGGTTGCTGTGCTTCTGGCGGGTACGTCCACTCTTTGAGAGGCTTGTAGTCCATGAGCTCGTAAAGCTCTTTTCCTTGGTCTATGCACAAAGTGCACTTTGACGAGACAGGACGCTTACAGAAATCCAAATCAGCACTCGATCAAACAGTTCAGATCTGTTCAGAAATGTTGACAGCTGAAACTTTCCTTTGATTCGTCTTCGCTCCTACAAGTACCACCAACAACACATCCAGGCTGAATTGCGAACACTTGTCTACAGAAACAAGACTGCATTAGCCACTTCACGAAAACCATTTGTGCTGGATGACAAGTTCAATTATATAGGTCATTCTGTTGTTTTGCAAACATGTACCCATCATCAAGAAATCTTGTATGCCAATAATTTCCAGATTCTAAAATCGGTTGCTCAATTGCAATGTGTCTTGGTTTCCACGCGAGATTGCATTCTCCCAAGAAATGGCTCCAAGGAGCCCTGCTCCTGCCAAGTCGACAGCTACCATCGATGTTGAGACCCACTGTATACCTCTTCCAGTCCTTCAGCGTCTGCAAGCATTCTTCGACTCCCTTCCTTACAACGGCGTCTCAAGATCTATGGACAAAGAGGCGAATGAGCCATTGGCCGCATATGGCCGCACTGGTTTTATGATTTTTATTCCTGACATTCCTGTTGTATGCCTTGTATGCTGTTGTTGCTGTTGGAATCTGTTGGAATCTGTTGGATCCCATAAACCTTGGATCTGGCTGTCTCATTGGACTCATTGGACTCATTGGACTCAGCAATTGTAGACTCCGATTCGATGCGAAGTCAACTCAAACCAAAGGTCAGCATCCTAGCAGTAAAAAAGGTGGCCATGCGTGGCCAAACACTGCATCTTGTACAAGACCAAATAACCAACGACGCAGATCATAATTTTCAAGCTTTGGAAAACTTTGGAACCGTCAACTGCATTTTGCATTCTTTGCTGGCATACCACAAACTGCAGGCCTTGCAGTAGCAAGACGATTCAACAGAAGCACTGGCAAGCCCTGAGAAGAGCTCCGGTTTGTTCCTTTCTTGCTTCAATTCTTGCCCTTTTCTATATTCATGTTATATTATATTATCATAGTGTTGCTATATGTTGCTATAGCGTGGTTTTGATGGGTCATTCCTGGTGGCAATCGAACTCAGGCCCCTGCATTGCTGCTCTTAATGTGCTCACAGGGTAGATCACGCAATGATAGCCTGTCAGATCAGGCCGACCCAAAAGCACATCAAAAGGATTCTGAATTCTGAAAGATTCTGAAAGGCTTTTCCAAAAGCATTCACATCGTCCACATCGTCCACATCGTCCACATCGTCCACATCGTCCACATCGTCCACATCGTCCACATCGTCCACGGTTTCCAATACTCAAGACGATCAAGAAGACTCAAGACTTGATGTCTAAAGATTCTCAAGTCCAGGTCACAAGTTGATCTTATGATGGCACGTCTGAAGAGTCTACACATTGAGGACAGAGCCCAGGTCCTGGAACTGTTGAAGTGTGAGGTACGGAGTTTTCCCAAACCTTGCACTTCACACCGAAGCAAGCACAAGTTATGTCATGTCCATGAGACTTCCAACATTGATGGCGACCAATGAAAGGTTTGCTGTCGCTTTTGCCATGTTTGCCATGTTTTCATTGCACTCACAATGTAATTACTCACCTGACACTGGTTTTACACTGTTTTATAGGCAGCAAATTCACCATCATTCTTCCAGGGTACTCAGTCATGTTGGCCAGCATGAATGGCCCACCACCAGGTGCTGGCCCAGTCCTCATACGATCCCCCCATCCCCCAACGGAACTAGGTGAAGAGAAAAGCACAATGAAAAGATATGAAAAGCATCTATGAACAATGTCTAGGGAAAGACTTTGGGAGTGCATGGTAGGAGCCTATCTGTACCCGCCAAGAAGGGACAAATGTCTTGCGCGTCTCGTTTTGAGGATGGACTGGTCTTTCGATTTTGTTGCCAGAAGCTTTGACAGCCAAACAGCGCGTTCTGGTTTGCAAGATGCAAGAATAGATCACATTTCTCTCTGGACGGCTTCTTTCATTTATATATACATCTTCGGTGCGCGCAAAGAGAAGCAGATAAAACATGTTTCAAACAAGCATCAAAACGTTTGCATCAAACATCCCACGTAAGAGACAATGGCTGGATAATGGCTGGGCTTCCCGCAGTTTTCTCATTTCCTCTGCGAACTTCCGGAAGTCTTCCTCCCATCACAGGTCTAGAAGTCTAGAAGTACAGCTATCATCAGCTATCCATGATGTACGTATCATGTCTCTACTGACACTTCAGGGGTCTTCATGGGTCGCGTGGGTCCGAAGCCTTTGAAACTTTGGATACCAAGAGTTTGTCTGAGTCCGAAGATATGTTTTCTCATTCATGCAGCCAAACAAGAACGAACACACCTACACGTACATGCACACGCTTACATACCCGCTTACATACAGAATTGTGGCATGGACACTGCCCTAGGAACAGACTTAGGACTCATTCGCTTAGGAAGATTTGAGAAGATTTGACCCTAGGTTTGTCACAGTTTCTCAAGCAATGCACATGTGAGATGTTCCTCGGACTGCAGGCCCTCTGGGAAGATCATGTCCGCGCCTGCCTTGACATACGCTCCTGCCTGCGTGAATTTGGAGACCAAGGAATTGAGAGTCGATTCATAGAGAAAGACTTGGCAAAACTGTTCGGCAAAACTTTATCTGGGATCAAAGGGATCAACTGGGACAGTTGCTCTTTCCACAGCTCGGTCAAAGCCTTCACCTGGCCTGAGCAAATGGGGCTTTCTGCGGGCGATGTCACTTTGAATTCACCAAAAGCTGGACTTGACATGAAAAGTTCCCTGAAATTCCCTGAGGTGCCCACACACCAGCTGCGTCTGTACGAGCACAAACAATAAATTGCCCATCAGAGCAACGCTGCCTCAGAAGTCTGAACCATGCGCTTTTCACTGTTTGAACCATGTGATTCATCCTGGAAGCGAAATATCCATAGATGCATAGAGACCAAAAAAGGCAAGGAATTGGATGAGTTGTGATATTGGGTCGGTTCTAATCCAGGACACTGCTTACAGGTAAGGCAAAGTTGCTTGGCATGCATACGGCACAACCGCGATATAAGCCCGAGACACATAGTCTCTGAGTGGGAAGGGCTTCCAGAAAACAAAAGGAAATCATGTTCAGGTAAGTTCAGGTTGTATATACTGTCCATGCAGGAACCAGTGGCTTTTCGAACAGGACCATGTTCGCCAAACGTTGCTTCCCATCCCATTGCACAAAGCTCCAGAATCACACGGTGTTTCCTGCTGGAAGTGGCACATGTCTTCAGATAGTGCTGACATCGCACAAAGCGTTCCCTTGAAAAATGCAGTTCCTTCACTTGAAACGGCTATGGCGGCCATGTTGTGACCCACTGCCCGTAATCCTATGGCCCCTCTGCTTGCGCAGGTTTATATGAAGAGTGTAGTATGCAGCTAACCAGAATTTCCAGTTGCTTTCTGCTTTGGGTTTTTTGCTACACTTGCAGCACAGCTTAGATCCAGGCGATGCTTCAGCAGCTCGCTCAACTTTTTCAACGAAAACATCCTCGGCGCACAACTGGTCCTTATTGCCTCCCATCTACCGGTGATGAAAGGTCGCAGGAGATTCAAATAGTTCTTGTCAAAGTGTGATTACTTCTCTGCATTTCTTCCCCTATGGCATATCCTTCTGACAAACTCTTTGTGCCTCCTTCTTTGTTTTGCATCTCTTTGCCAAACGCTTTGTTTTACATTGTTTCACATCTCTCTTTTCACCGTCTAGAATTGGTCGTTTGCCCAGGTCATCCTCTTGCAGCTTGTCCTAGCCTTGTCAACATGCTCCAATTCCATCTCTGAAATCTGTGGCTTCGGCGATCGGAACCAGCGCCTTCCCATCCAAATGACCACATCGCTTCGGAAACACCTGGAACATGGTGAAAGCAAAAAGAATAGAAAAGAGTACTGGAAAAGATATGAAAAGATATGGTCTTAAAAGTTTCAAAGTGTGCCTTCAAGCCTGCCCTTTTGTATTGAGTATTGAGGTAGCTACCAAGAATGTGAGATGTTTGCCCAGCTTGCCAGCCCGCCTGGTCTTCAATGTGCAATCCTGCAGCTCCTGCCTAAGGATGTCAGGGTCAACTGGCCCCTTCAGTCATCACCTTGCCCTCTGTCGTGTCGCATGAAAAGTGGCTCAATCTTTGAATGCTTTCTGAGCAAAACTATATGAGGGATCCCAAATCAATCCACACTCACACTCGTGACCCAGGCTTCTCAAGGCTCCGACCCAGCAATATTCTTCAACCGTTCTCCGAACCATTTCTCCCTGGCAAAGCTCTTTCCAGCGGCTACGTGGCTACGCTCTCACGAAGCACATTGAGTTGCTGTTGTAGAATCTTAAGCACAGAGGCAACATGATTCGCCTGACTCAAAGTGGACTTGGAACAAAGAGTATCTGTCCCTGAAGTGAAGCTCTGTGGTTTAAGATGGTTTAAGTATGTTTAAACATGTTTGACATATATCCAATGCAAACCTTGTTCAAACACATTGAGGCCTCTCCAAAGCCTGTGTCTGCATCTGCAATCAGTGGCAAATTGGACACAGACACGACTTCCTTGATCCTGGGGGCCGCTTGCTGCGCTTGTTCTGCTTGTTGTACAAGTGTTGCTGTGGTTGCTCATTGGGTTCGTTGAATCAATGTGGCTCAAGAAAATTGAGTCAGCAACATCCCAAAAATAGGAAAAATGAGCGTTGATATCTATAACTCTTTCGTTAAAAGAACAAAAGATAACATGTTGTATTTCTTTGTTCTGAAGCCAGAAAGCTTTGTGAATCCAGCCTTGACGCAAACTGATCGATTGAAGTCAAGCCTGTTGCTGCTCAAAGCCACAAATTGTTCCAGTGCACCGAGGCTTAAGCAATCAAACGCACGACGCAAACATCAGAGACTGGAATTGCTCAAGTATATAGTCATCGCTCACCATCCAAAGCCTTGCCTATATCTGGAACACCACTGCTTGCAGAGAGGGCTCCGCCGCTGAAGTAGGAGCCTTTCTGAAGACAAAAGATTGCGCAGAATCGAAACGGTAGCTTTCAACATTTCAGACTAGGAATAATTTCACTCCGCCGACAATATTGGCAAAGCATTGGCTTTGCATACACTACTGCGTCTAGCATCCAGCAAAGTACGATAGCAACGACACGACGGCCTTGTATGGCTAGTCACAGAATAACAATAAAAGCCATGTCCTGGACCCCAAGATTTGTCCCAGACCGCAGTTTTCCAAAGTCATGCTTTCTGCAGAAAACTGTTCTTGAGACCAGCAGAACGCTATGCTAATCCCATACGCTTTGAGAAAAATGACCAGCCTATGGTAGGATCAAAGTGATGTGACAATTTCGGTGCACATTAGGGTTCTCTTTTTAAAAATCCATTGACACCCTGAAGAAAATGAGGAGGAATTCACGCACATGAAGTCTGCTTATGGACAACTGCAAACCTGACTTCTTTATCTTTTGTTCTTTGTCCTATTAGATTTATTCGCTTGCAGGCCTTTGAAGCCCTGCTGAGCGACCATCCGCCCCACCAGTCCATTGTATGCACCTTGGCACTTGCCACACTTGCCACACTTGCCACACTTGCCACACAGTGATAAAGATGGTCGAAATTCGAAATTGGCCGAAGCAACTTTGCCAGGGCTCGGCGGCGCAATCCCCAATTGTCCCAAGAGCGCTTCAGCGAAAAGGTAGATTAGATTTGTAGATTGAGAGGACGGAAAAACTGAAATAGCCGTGCTAGTTGTCCATTTGCGTAGTACCTGTAAGACTTGTAACTTCTTAGCACCTTTCTGCTGCACTGCTAAGGTCAAGGCCAGGAAGGGCCAGGCACTCTGTTGCCTTCCCAGTGGACTGAAACTTGTCAAACAGTTCAGAAATGCCTAGCTTCGAGTCCGTTGTTAGAGGATTGTTCGAAGAAAACGCACAAAATGGCAGACACCGAGTGTCTGTGCCATGAAACCGGCAGCCACACACGGAAACTTGGGCTGCGTGCCATCAGGCTTCGCATACGCGCTCCCATCGCACGGCCAACTGCCATGGCGCTCCTGGGGAGGCAGAGAAAAAATAGAAACAATTCAAACATGGAAAAGCAGAAGAGCTAAACAGAACGTATGCGGTTCACAGAACCTGGTTTTTCGCAAAGGTTTGTTTGTTTCTCTATCACTCTGTGAAGCAACTTAGTCAGGGCTCAAAAAGTCTGACTCAGTCCTTGGCTCTGGCACCTCTAACTCGGGTCTGATTGCTAAGAATAAAATACACTTGAGCCAAACACTGTTGTTAAATTGATCACGTGCAAGTCCGTGTGCAAGTCTATCTACAGTTCTCGGGTTCCGCTTACAATCTCTATCGCTTACGGCCAAAGTTGGCGCCATGGATGTCACCCTGCTCGCACAATTCGCAAATGTCGGTCCCAGACCGTCATTGATGCTTTGTCGGCCTTCCCGGGAAGAGTCGCTGAAGATTCTGGCTATGCAAGATTGAATCAAAGCCAATGGACTAAAACAATGACTAGCAATGTGATGCAAAGAGTACCTAGTAAAATTAGTAAAACCTAGGCAAGGTCAAGGTTCTTTCTTCACGGCCTCAACCGCAGCCGTTGAAGAAGAGCTGCCACCCAGTGTATTTCCCTAGCACGGCAAAAATGTGCAGCGGTTGGAATTGTTACTGAAATCAGAATTGTCATCGCCTCAAGTATAGATTTGTTAAACGATGTTCAATGCATGTAAAGGTTTGCTTCGATGTTTTCCTTCACCAACTTTCAGTGACAAGCTATGAGGTAAGTGCAAATAAATGTGTAGGTTGCCCAGTTCATGCCTCTCCAGAGAACTTCACATACGAAGGTGCAGCTGGCTCCTTCCCACATCAGACGACAAAAATAGAAGGAAATCAAGTGTAGCAGACGTTTGCAGCATGATCTGAAGCACTGGTGGAAAATGTTGGCAGCTTGTAGGTGCGATCAACTTCAAGAGAATATCAACAGCAATGGCACCGACGGTGACACCTTGTAATCTTCTCCGCGCTTGTCTTGAACAGCAACATGAACGGGTTCGTTGGAGCCTGCCTTGAAAAACTGATCCAGAAGCAGCGAGCGGTTTTGGAGAGGGAGTTCCCAGTTCCCTTCAAAAGGATGATCAAGATCCTTCGGTCTTTGTTGTGGTTCGAGAGCCATTAAACATCAAGTAAGTCGATAAGTCAAGAGAGTCAAGTGAGTCAAGTGAGTGTATTCAGTTACTTCTCTGCACCTGGGCCTGCAGTTCCGCGGGACAACGTCCTGCTGCCATCTCGTCCTGCCCATTTCATGTTCAAAACTCTAACATCTTGCAGAAGACGCTGCACGTTGCATTTTCGGGAAACACGAATACAACCATATCCTCTCCAAAAAGGCAACCCCAGAGCGCATGAGAACAAGATTCAAATATGTCGCACCTCAGGAAAGTGCCGTAGAGCGAAATGAACAAACCATGATGATTGTTTTTTCTTACTATAACTTCCCATGCCTTCTTGACATATTCTTGAATTCTCTTTTGAAATTACAGGGGTGTAGACCTCAGCTTGAAGCGCGTGCAAACCAGGGTTCATTGGAATCTGCCGTGATTCAAATCATATCAGATGTGTATGTAACTCATATATATGTATATATGTGATTTATGTGTATATGTTATATGTGTATATGTAAGTGTGTATGAATATGTACATGTATTTATATGTATATGTACATGATCGTACATGTATATGATATGTGTATTATGTACATGAATATTGCAGACTGAGCAAAATTTGAGGAAGCGCATCAGTTCGCAAATATCGAGTGTTGGCGCAGCTGAAAGCTGCTCAAGTTTGTTCTCATGTATCCTAAGCATATCAGTTCAAGGCAGTTTGACCTTTTAGCTAAGCCTTTTTTTAAAACCATGATATAGCTGGAAGTGAATGATGGCCAGTGTTGATAGCCAACATAATACAAGCAGAGCGCACAAATTTGCACCCAGTCCATGAACTTCTTGTTGAGCGGATCAGACAAGGGCCGGAAAGGTCCATCCCCAACCTGAGCGGTCAGAAAGCTACGAGGTGAAGCCGTCAAACATACACCAGGCGCAGCAAAAAGACGTCGGTCGTGCCGTGCGGGCCGTGCCATGTGTTTCCTTTACTTTTATCATTTTTATCAATGCTCAATTATGCTCAATTCAAGGCATATTTTACTTTCAGTTCCAAGCCCAAGACCGTGAACCCATTGCGGTAAACTGTAACTACTCGATGATCAGCGGGCAAAGGACCTGAAGATGCTTAGAGGACCGAAAAAGCCCTGCACGGCAAAGGAATCAAAAAAGAACAAGTTGCGCAAGAAACACATAGTAATACAACAAAAAAAACGAATAAATGGTGATCAATGACGATTGACAATCAATGATAGTCAATGAAGTGGCACTGCTGCATTCGAGGTAATCAAACATTCTCAAATGCCGTGTCAACCCAGCAGACTCGGCCTGAACCTGCAGCACCGCTCGACGCGAGCTGTTGCATGCCTTGGAAAGAATCACACTTCTTTTAACGGATGCTGTTCTTGCAGGACTCATGAGAATGAGTGGCTAATAGATAGGAGATCCTTCTCTGACCCATGCCGGTAGAGAACTTGCATGACGATTGCGAGGCTCACCGTGCAATTTCGGAACTGAAGACGAAATGAAGCTGGGTCTGTGATCATTTCGGACTCTGAAGCTGCAATGAAGTTGCGTTGCCAGGCATCTTTGCTGGAGTCCGGGTGTTCAACCGCAAGGCCACTGCAACAGGGCGATTGGTGTGGAAATGAGCCATGCATTCAACAAGGCTATTATCCCTCATTATAAAGTATTCACACAGTTCAGCAGCCTCCGATGGACATACACAGCACCCACAGCACCAGATCCATTTCAATATGAAACTCACATTTGCCCTACAGATTCTATTGCCGAGGTTCAATGGGGGCTACCTCTTCCGCACACTCCGCTGATAGATTTGGGTTTATTATGGTTTATTCATTGCGATTCATTGCGATTCATGGGCCACATTGGGCCACATCAATTGAATTGTGCGCTGTGCGCCTCTTGTCTCCCCCCACGTAACTGTTGGAGTTCTCTTTGTCTTCTTCCTCCTGTCAAGCTGCTCCAAGGATCACAGCTTACCCAAACCCGCAACGATAGACTTATGGACTGTGCAGCTGTATGTGTCATCGTCAGGTTTGAATATTTTGAATATTTTGAATATTTTGAATACTGGTTCCATCATGTTCCATCATGTTCCATCTGTTTGAAAATTGTTTGAAAGTCGTTTGAAATCACTGGAACTTGGAGCTGCCATGAGGCGCTGTGGCTTATCCATGAGACTCTCGACTCTCGACTCTCTCCTTCTTCCGCAGTTCGTCAAGAGAGCCAAATTTTGCCATGACTGCAGGTCGTGGCGCGGAGGGAGAAGCGGAGAAGCGGAGAAGGGCAGGTGAAAAAAACTGCAAATATCAAAAACATGACCACCATGTGGCAGCACGAGGCGGCAATGCTCTGACTTCATCCCCTATGTTCAAGGATGCTCAAAGCAAGCCCTGCTAGGGCCTTCCAATTCAATCCATTAGGGTGAGTTCTGGCTATGTGACGATTTCGACACTCAGGGGAATGTCTCATGTATAGTGAACCACTGAGATAAATGACAGTAAACATTCTCTTGTAGCATTACAAAGATCATGATAGATCTACGGATTATCTCAGCTCCGGAAAATTGGAGTCTTCACCAGATTTCCTACTTCGACACTCGATTTTTTGTCAAACCCTACCAAATGAAGTGCGGAAATGGCCAGGAATTGCTCAAATCTGTAGCTTTCACTGTGTGGCCCAACCCTCTCAAATGCAAGTGAAACTCTTCAAAGGCGGACAAGTGCATAGATCACATTGTGGATCATTGTGGTATATTCTCATATATTTGATTTCGACGCCATCTTCGATCTAAAGTTTCAAACGGCAAATACCTGTTGCTTGTCAAATGTCAGTTGGATGATGCCTACCAGGAAATCCGATGGTCAAGTGAGTCAAGAAAGTAGAAAATACGGATTTAATGAGAAAGCAGGCCTTGTAGTGCTGGAGTCAAAGAAAGCTAGTGAGCGTCTGAGCTGCAAATGCCCCAGCATCCAGATATACTCAGGACTCTTCGCAGACTCAAAACGTTCCGAGGTCACGATACATCCGATACATCATCTTCAAATATCTTCAAAATCTTCACCTCAACCTCCCTCACGTCCCAGTGTCTCGGAGACTAAGGGCCATTGTCAACATATGTCAACATGCTGCTTGAAGCTTGTGCACGCCAGTAAGTAAACCCTTGAAGTTGGAAAATGACTATAGCTATGGCAGTTAAGTCATTAAGTTTCTTGAAGTCTTTCTGCATCAATTTTCAAACTCTTTCCTTGAGATGTGTCCAAATGTTGAGAATGAAAGTATGTCTTGTCTGCAACAAAGCACTGTCATGCATGCACGTCATGGCCGGCTCTTTTGCAATTGCTGAGATATCGTTACAAGAGATGCAATGCTTCAAGTACAACTTTTGGTGAAACTATCAGAAACACAGGCAAAAGGCTGCAGGTTGCATGTTGCGACCTGCACGGCACCTTGTCGTCATAAAACAGGTTGATATGAACCATGCTCTTATGTAACTTGACTTTCATGGTCAGGATACTCTTGTTCAGTGTCAAAACCCAATTTTGGATCAGATGTGCAGCCAGCACTAGAGTATATACATTTCAGAGTATGAAACCGACGTGCTTCTGGTTTCAACTGCCTGTGCCTGTATAGTGAATACAGACAATGCAGGTGAGAAGTGTATCGATTGCCCTGTTCGCAGTCTTGCGATCAACAGGACTTCTCATCAATTACCAAGCTTGTCAGTTGCCAGGATTTTGGAGCGTCTTGACCGAGAAATCTCACAAATAGATGGAGACGTCAAAAGTTCAAAACCGCTTTCGGTAGCTCCACTCCGCAATCTTTGGCAAGGGTTTTCTTGGGATCAGATCATGCCAAATGCCGCCATAGATTCTCCTGCCACTTCGCGGAATCTATCTTGATGCACAAAGGAGCACAAGTGTTAAGGCATGTTAAGGCCCTTTCCGTGTACGGCCTGAGTACTTGTCAAGGTTAATAGTCCACATTGTTTCTCTGCTTTCACTTGCATGGCAAGGCACTAGCAGCTGGTTTCCACTTACTGCTGCTATGTAACCTGTCCATTGTGTTGATAACAACCAAACAACTAGGCAAACAAATACATAAGAGAAGCACGTGAAAGTCAGCCGAAAGCCTTGTACCCTTGTGAACATCAAAACAACAGAATCGACATGAATCGACAATTTGGATCTGTGGAAATATTCACATTCCCAGCGTTTTGTCTGCTTGGTGTTGGCCCATCCCCAGTTCTCGAACTCAGCTCGAAGCTCGCCTCAAGGCGGAGCTTAACCTTCCTGTCATGGCCGTTGTACCATGCATCGACGAGGCAACAAAGGGCACAGGATTGGCCCATACTGCGAGTTATCTGCCAGTTATCTGCGAGGTCATTGTTCCATATTCCCCCGTTTTCCACCAATGGTTCCGGCAACATCACATAATCAAGAGCAATCTTCATTCAAACCGAAAGCCTTCATTGGCCCAACAAAACAAGAATCTGCATGTTTGGAGACTGCGACAGACTCAAGCCGCAGGAGTGATTTTGATTCAAGAGCAAAGTGAAGACTGCTGAGTTCAAGTCATAGAGCAAAATACATCAAAATACTGGGCGAAGTTGCTGCATGGGAGACAAGTGAACAAGGCTTCACAAGGCTTCACAAGTTCCTCTCCTTGGGTGCTTCAGGGTCGGCAGCCTCTGGAATGCCTCGCCCCAGGCCATCCATGGCCATTAAGATGGAAAGAGTCTGTGACAATTGGTAAAAGAGTTGAAAGAGTTGAAAGAGTTGAAATGGCGTGACTTTCAGAGACTCTGTGCATCTCTGTGCATCTCTGTGCCACTGAAGATGAAGCCTTTTCAGCAAACCGACAGAGTGCTTGTTGAGGTGAAAAAACATCGGACTCTCCAAACCTTCTCCAGGTACTCCAACGCGGAAGCTCTCCAGAACCGTCTTGGGCTCACCATCCTCACCTGAAAAGAAGCGCAAGAAGCAAAAGCGCTAGAGCCACTATGGCACTATGGAAGACTGAAAGGAACGATTTAAATCGATTTGTGATGCAGCATCCATGTCCAAGAGCTCAAGCCAAAATGCATTTGCAGCAAATTTTATGAGCTCTGCAATGAGTCACGTCTTTGTCCATGCCGCCTTCTGGTGGAGGTTGCACCACAGGTTTGCCAAGTAGCTTCTGCCCCTCTTCTTTCTCTTGGGCAAACCTGAAATAGCAAGGTTCAATCTATGTTAAACAGGAAAAAAACGATCCTCCTCAGGATCTGGATTTCTGACTTTGAAGGTGGCACTTGACAGGTGACATGAACTGACGTATGACAACCTACACTCACACAGCCGAACTAGGCCACGCAAGCCCAACTAAGGCCGAGGTATGCTGACGAGATGCCATGAGACATTGAGATCCCATGCTTTGTTAAGGGATTTCCTTAGCTTCTGACAACTCCTGCAACGCCGGCAGCTGCTCCTCAGTCACTGGTACAATCGTGCCATCCTCTAAAGCCTCAGCGGTTTCATGCACAAGTATGCACAAGCGGCACAAGTGCCAGGCAGCTGAGAACTGACTAGTTTCGAGTTTCCACAGGGTACATCATCACAACTGGTACATGCAAAACCAATACAATAATCAAGGGAACATGCTAGATTTCATGCCGTGACTGATGACAAATCTACAGCTTTGACAGGCAATTCTCCACACATGCCAGGCTTCACTGCAGCATCGACAACGAGGCCCCCAAGACCCCAAGGACCCCACCACCAAAAGCTCCTCTGCTCTGATCTCCACAATTTCCAACTGTCGACGAGAAAGTCGGAGCAGGTTCGGAGTTTCAGAAGCTTTGAAACAACATCAGATCATATCGGATGATATCAGATCCACATGTTTGGACTAGTCTGAACTGCTTATAGTCAAAACAAAGCCTTTGTCATTTCGATTTCTCCATGATCTTGTCTAAAGATGTCTGAAGCCGCTTCCATTTTAAGACTATTGGCCTCATCTGGCTTTGGCGGCGGATCAGGAATGAAGGCTTCCCATTCCATCATCTTCTGCCTTGGCAAGGCTCGCAGCAATCAAGTTGTTACATCATGTTACATCTGTACCTGGATGTGCCTGGGCTTGGCTTTGAACTTTGGTTTGCCTTTTTTTACGTCTAACTAAACACGTGCCAGCCATTGCGTTTCATTGCTTTGCTAATTCATTTATTTCACTGCTGCTACTCGAAGAGACAAAACTTTCATGGAGGTATTTCTGTGCGCACCCGCTTAAAGTCAGGAACAAAGAAAGATAAAGAAAAACATGAGGCCAACTGGAACTTTAACAAATAAGATGTTTGACATCAATTTGACATCAATGAATATCAGCCATGTCGGCCATCCAAGGGGCTGTTGCACCTTTAATTGTTCGGTTTCTGCCTGCTTCTGGGCAAGGGCCTGCAGGATGATGAATGTAGCAACATCACATTGAAGCACTTTAAACACATACATCACAGAATCTGGTGAATCAGTGGACCTTCCTCTGTTGAACCTATCCTTTGAGTTCAGATCATTAGATATCATGTTCAACAACAACCAACAACAACAACAATGACGACGACGACAACGACAACAACAACAACAACAACAACAACAGGTTTAACGTGTGTATAATCTGTGTATACATATATAGAAAGAGAAATATATATATATAATATTATATATATAAATAAACAAGTGGAGAGCAAAAAATCTTACATGCACTGTGCAGATATGCGTTGGGAAAGGCATCGGAAAACCGGATCTGTCTTGCAGTCCACATATAATACTGCCCAATACAGCAGCCCAACAACTAGAAACCTGAACAATCTATTCTTATTTGCATCATGTCTTATCAAAGCCAAAGCATATCGGTGCCTCCTGCTTTTCTTCTCTAGCCTGCCGTGACAACAAAGATGACAGCAAACCCTGATGAAACAGATCTTGCCGCAGCAAGTAGAATGGCAGATGAAAGAGAGGCAGTTTCAGAGGAAAGCCTGGCGTTCAGCTTCGTCGATGAGAGCTAAGCGCCGTCGCTCGATGTCTAGCATCTTGGCATGTTGATCTAACCTGGAGATGCAGTTTTGGAGATTCATTCTCAGTAGGTTTTAAAAGAAAAGTAGATTCATTTGGAGATGCAGTTTTAAAAGAAAAGTAGGTTCATTCTCAGTATGTGTACAACATGATGCATGAAAATACCTCTCTTTTCATATCTGTCAAAACCTCTCTCCTGCAAAGTGTGTGTGTGTGTGACTCTTTGACAAATTTCAACTAAGCTGATGGACTTCTCCGCCACGGTGGATTCGATCATGGCATCCTCAGAAATTCGCAGCTACATGGCATCCTCCCTATATGTAGATGTTATACGGAGGTTTAGTTGGTGACCAATGTGTCCAAGACAGGAATTCGAAGCACTCGCAATACATTCTGATTTTAGCCCTCTCTGCCTGTTTCAGTGCTACAACGTTTCAAGGAATAGACTGCCAAAACCCGCTCTCGAGCAATGTTCTTGATCTGCTGGGTCACCATCTGCCAAGGAAAATGTACGGAGTAGTGCGTGTCTCTCTCAGGGCTGATCTCTCTTTGCAACTGTTTCGGGTAGGCAAAATCAGGAAAGAAACATGTCTATGACTTTCATTGACTTTCTATGATGACGAAAATGTTGGGGACAAATGCGTGTCAGGGATGGTTTCAGCATGTTCTGTATGAGCTAGGGTCAAGTCTCCCTTTAGGGATGATATGGGATGATCGTCTCTAAAATTATTCCTTGAACTTTCTGTGTAAACACTTAATAAACACTTAATAAACACTGTAGAAGGACGCATCAGTATGAGCTGAGTATGAGTAGTCTTTGATGATTCCCAGTTGGAAACAATCTCTATCTACGCTGGTACAGTATGGCACAGTCAGGTTTGTCCCGCCTGGTACAACGCCGGCAAGAACTTTGTCTCCACTGCCATGCTTCCGACATCTGCAAATACACCCTAGGTCAGATCCAGCTGATACAAAACAGAGTCTGCTGATTTCCTACAAGTCAAAGCGTCACGATGTTTTGATTCGTTTGTTCTTCCTGATCTTCTGAATTGCGTGTTCAAGCTCCCTGCAGCGTCGTCGAGATGTAGCAACATGCGGTCCTTGAGGCCTTGCAAAGCAAATGTCATCCCAAGCTTAACAACATACGACAATATAATTCTGAAGATTCTGAAGATAAAGATAGTTCAAAAAAGATAAAGAATCTCAACAAATGTTGCAATATGTTGCAATACAAACTGGTCAGAGCTTGAAGCTTCGGAAATACTGTCTCCGAGATTGCGCCTTGGAGGTGCTCGACTGCAACTTGCCGAGATAAGACCTGCGATGCATTCACGGCGCAAGGAGTATCTAAAAAATAAATGTAAAAAATGTAAAAAATGTAAAGAAAAAAAACCACTTTACAAACTGTCCCATGTTCTTGCTCCTATTGCTCCTGCACACGACTGGTATAAGGGGGCCTTGGAACTTGGGGGATGGTGTCATGCAAAGTTCTTTCTATATGTACATGGAGTATTGCATCTGTGCTGTCTATTCCTTATCTACTTATCTAGTATTATATGGTGTGTGTGTGTGTACTACCAGATCTGAATAAATCAAGGACTCTTGGAAGTTTTTGAAAACGGTCAGAGTAGAGTTGACCATGGAGAGTGGAGAGTGATCAATGCATCTTCAGCACATCCAGCCTTCCGCATGGTGCACACGTCTTGCTCTCGCTTTGCAGCCTTGGTGGCCACTGCGAAAGTCTTTAGCCTTTCGCCATCCTCAAACTGAGCTCGAGTGAATCTAGGGGAGAAGAACCAGGGCACTCCCAGAGTGCCCCCACAGTGCACACCCATATGACATGAAATTACCAAATTGATCCAAATTGCATCAAATTGCAGTGCGAGTTGAGAGTTCGAATAAATCGACAACTTGAGACCACCACTTGCTGCGCCACTCTGCGCTGGACTTCGTCCGCACGACGCTTCTCTGCTGCTTCCATGCGTTGTACCTAGCCAAAACTGCATGGAACCAAGCCACAACAGAAGCACAGAACAACCACAAGGCTGCAACGAGGCATTTTGATGCCTTTTTGTTAAAAGCTTTGTTTTCCCCGGCAAGAGAGGTAAACTTCTGCATTGCTTCGCTGTGAGATGTGTTTAGCCTGAAAGTTTGAGATCAAATCGCTGCTGGTGTTCCTCGGGATTTCCAAAAGAGCTTCAGAATGGTGGAACTCGAGGTCCAATATGCACAACCAATCCGGACCCTAAAAGTAAAATCAGATGTGATGTCTGCCATGCATCTCATCTTGCGAAAAAGAAAAATTCACAGACCATAGAAATGCTATGATCACTGTCAGCCGATGCGAAATGTCAGCATTGTACAGGAATCTCAAAGCTCGAGTAGCTCATGTTGTAGCCAATGTCATACGTCTTGTATCGTCTTGTCACATCATGTTATACTGGCCGTCCCAGAACCTCCAACATCTCCGCATTGCGACGCTTCTCGAAGTCCTCCTGGTGCCTCAACCGCCAACAGAAAAGTGACGAGGCAACAGCTGCGGTCACACAAAAAAATTACTAAGACTACAGCAATGCACAGTTTTGCTAGGAAATGCATGGAAATGCTACAAGGTTTCGATCAATTTTTCATCATATGATTGGTAATATTTGATGCAAGTACTGCTTTGTTGCTATGCAACTCATGTTCGTCAAGTATTGAATAAAATCATAGTATGTCGTAATTATGGAATAGTATGGAATAGTTGTGATAAAATGTGTTGGTAAAATGTGTTGGTGTCTTTTTTCTTTCTGTTTGGAGTGGAGATCGCCTCTGCAGAGAGGCGAGTTCTTCTTCTTCGAGGACCTCCATCATGCTCTGCTCGAGGGTCTTGCCCACGAGGACCTGCAGTTGCAGCTGCACGAGCAGAACACGAGCAGAACACGAGGAGAACACGAGGAGAACACGAGGAGAACACGAGCAGCACTCAGCTGTGCTCGGGCAATCTGAGTTCAACATCGTCAAAGTGTCTTAAAGATTCTTAAAAGATTCTTAAAAGATTCTTAAAAGTGTCTCAAAACGTCTGTGTCGTCCCTCCACACCATCACACCTCTAACACTGGTTCGCATTCGACGTCAAAATCGAACAGTTCACCCTCCTCGATCTGCGTCTCTATGTCGATACCGATCTGAACAGGCAGGCGTTGCTCTAGACAATCTACAGAATCCTCTAATTCTGCAAAAGTTGCCTTTGCTCAACCAACATGGGAGATGGAATATATATATATATACACATATTACAATTACGTGTGTATATATATACATACATATTATAATTATGTAGATAGATAGATAGATAGATAGATAGATACATAGATACATAGATACATAGATACATAGATAGATAGAGATAGAGATATAGATCTAGATATAGAGATAGAGATAGATAGATAGAGATAGAGATAGAGATAGAGATAGAGATAGAGATAGAGATAGAGATAGAGATAGAGATAGAGATAGAGATAGAGATAGAGATATAGATAGATATAGATAGATATAGATAAAGATATTAGATATAGATATAGATATAGACATAGATATAGACATAGATATAGACATAGACATAGAGATAGAGATGAAGATAGAGATAGATAGATAGAAAGATAGATAGAGATATAGATATAGAGATAGAGATAGAGATAGAGATAGAGATAGATAGAGATAGAGATAGAGATAGAGATAGAGATAGAGATAGAGATAGAGATAGAGATAGAGATAGAGATAGAGATAGAGATAGAGATAGAGATAGATAGATAGGTGGATAGATAGATAGGTGGATAGATAGATAGATGGAGAAGGGTTTCGTGCTTCAATTCTGGCAACCTGCGCAATATTTTGATGCAGATGATCACATTATATCACCATCGCATCTCAACAGGTCCTTGCACCATTCTGCAATGTTTCCACTGATGGAGCGTATGGCTCAGTAAAGGAGACGCGCCACTGCCTATAATATATATATATATATATTTATACATATATGTATACATATATAATGCTATATGCTTCGTTTTCCCACTGGCCAATAAACAGCTTCTTCGAAACCAACCAAGCCATCAAATTGGATTAGCTTGCACCAGGAAAAACGGTTGACCTTGCACAATGTCACATGAAGTTTGAAAAATGGCCTTCGCCGGCATGAAGAGCGGTGAGGGCGGACGGTCCAGGATGAAGTCTGTCTGCGTTTCTGCCTGGACAAAGGGTCACTCAACAGCACTGCCTGCATCGCCTAAGCTGGAAAGCGACAAAATCGCTATGGGAAACTCCGTATCAGAACGAGCTCTCGAAGCTATCCCCCAAGGCATTGCTCTTTTCCAACTTTCCCTGACGCTTCCGCTGTACCAACCTCAAACTCGACAATGCGATCGGTCAGTTTCTCCAAATACCTGTGACTGTCACAATCTATGCGCAATGTGTACCTGACATATCCTGGCATTGTCCTGACACGAAAGCGTAGGTAAGGTCCCAGTTCGGTCTAGCATGAGTTGAAAGCTGCTCGCAATGCTCAGCACTAAAGATTTTGACATACTTTGACATGCTTTAGTCGTACTTTGACCTCTTCACCGTCTTCACTTCGCATGAAATGTCATGGCGCACGTGTCGGTCTGAATGTCCATGTGCTTGCGACCTTGAACTGAAAAAAATGACAATCTAAGCAGCTTGTGTGATCCAACTTGGAGGGGGGAAAACAAAAACAACGTGTCTCTAACTCCGCCATTCTGCAGGGAGTCATGAAATGTCATTAATAGATGAATATTATGAGTAATATGAATTAATATGAGCAATATGATAGAAGAATATAGAAGATGTCTGAAGGCGCTTGACATATCTTGAATTATGTTGAAGTTGATATGTTTATGAAACGTCAACAAACTCCACATGAAACTGAGGCGGGCTCCAGGAACTGCTTCTGGAGTCCCAGGACGTTTCTTTGTTTCATTTGCACCTAGGCAGCTTTGCATTTTGCAGTTGAGAACAGACACTCCGTGACATTCCTAATCGTTTCCACAACTTGGAATGATGGAAAAGTCAAAAGAGGACGTTTCCAGACAGTTGAAGCGAGATGTTGACACACAATTCTGAGCTTTGTGCGCAATCTGCGCCGCTGGGCATCCCTTTGCTTTTGCACCTTTCAGAACTTGAAAAGAAAACAGAACACAAGGTGAAATTGGTGTGAACTTCATATGCATTGCTATCATCTGTCCAGGTTCTAATTCAGATCAATGTTTCGTGTAACAGAAGCTGCCGTTTGGACTCTTGTGCTGACGTCACGAAGCACGAAGCTCGGAACCTCTGTTTCATCTTCAGGTTGGACGATAGCTGCATACGTGTTTCCACGCACCACGCGGCGATCGTACCTGATGCATAAGGAAGTCAACAAATTTAGTCAGCATTTATCAACAAGTTTTAAAACGTATGCCGCACACTATGCTTCGGAATATGCCACAACCATCCAGTGACCATGTCTACATCTCCTGACACTGCATGACTCACTTCTGACCTTAGCATTGCCTTTGACTATGTCTTCCTCTAATTTTAGACTCAGAATGACTTCGCGTCGACTGCTGTCGCACATGATGTTCCCATGACCCTTCGTATCATTCGGATCTCTGTACCTGAGCGACGAAGCCAATACTGCAAAAAAGCGGACTTCAAAAGCTGCTTTGAGTACCCCAACCAACCGAAAGCTAATTGTCTTCCTTGGCACCTCTTTGCAAACTGCCTACTGGAACATGGACAATGGAAAATGGAACAGGGAAGTGGACAAAGTCAAAGCTTTCACTGCTGTCTAGACACTTATTCCTCGATCCCACAGCTTGTGGAGCAGAGGAAAACTGCTGCACCTGAACAGAGTTATCACAACTTGCTACAAGCTGAAACCGCCGCAACATGCCTGCAGAAGAATTATTGTCATGACTCATGACTTGTTCAAATGTCCAATCAGTGAATCCTTCTTTCTTGGGTCGTTTTCAGCTTGTTTGGTCCTGCTCTGGTGTCTACATTAGGTCCAGCCTCTCCTCCTCTGTTCATTCCTCACCTCAAGCAACTTATCCCAGGGGTGAAAGTCCAAAACATGTGGTGGGTAACTTTCTGCAACATTCTGCGACGAGGAAACTAAGTCCTAGGTGGTTCAACTTTGCAATAACACGAAGACCAATAAAACACACAGTTTCATTCAACTCACTTTGTCGCACCAATCATTCTAGACCGAAAAACTTTGGCCCCAGCTTGACGAAGCACTTGGCCAAAGTCTGCTTGAGCCGTCTGAAACCCTAAAAAGGGTCTTCGGCAACCAAGAGATGCAGCTTGTCAAGCACAACTTTGGTTGAATACAAAGAAACACCTGCACTTGTTGAAATGTGTTAGAAGTTGTTGAACATACTTGGAACTATTTGAACATTGTGTGCTTGTCTCAAGGGAACAAGTGGAAAACTGCGCGAAGATGTGCTCAGGCACTACCAGTAGAGGCGCTGGAAAAAAAGATTAGGACAGGTATGGACAAGTGGAGTACAGGAGTGTTTTGAAGACGCAATCAACCGAAATCAGAGGAGAATCCAACATTGCAGGTGAAGATAGTTCAAGCTTTTTGATGCTACAATCAGATCGCGAAATGGCGGCACCATGGCCACAATTGGCCAGATGCAGCCATTTCATGCCATTTCATGCCATTTCCACAGATATTCACCTTTTTTTCCATTTTTCACCTTTTTTCGCACAGATTGGGAACTCAGGGAGCTCACAGCCCCATCCAACATTTTGAACATAAGCAGACACTAGCTAGCTAGGCCATGGTCGTCAGATTCCTTCCAGCGATGACCACCTCAAGGTGCGCTCGGCCGGTCTCACCATGGTCTCACCATGGTCTCACCATGGTCTCACCACAACTCAAGTTCTGCTATGGAAGATCATGGTCTCAACATGTCTCACCATGTCTCAACCACTTTTCTATCATGTCTCAATATGTCTCAATATGTCTCAATATGTCTCAATATGTCTCAATATGTCTCAATATGTCTCAATATGTCTCAATATGTCTCAATATGTCTCAATATGTCTCAA
>Ga0126342_10002168_pt1 | contig 29946 bp, 26 predicted proteins | sample Cyp1metagenome_FD_92528 | JGI IMG/M metagenome (GOLD analysis project Ga0126342, IMG submission 92528) | Coral microbial communities from Lord Howe Island, Old Settlement Bay, Australia - Cyphastrea 1 metagenome | ecosystem: Host-associated > Invertebrates > Cnidaria > Coral ...
AGGCAGCTGGTTCCTCTCCAGCAGGAAATGCAGCCGTGAGAGAGTACGGCAGCTGGCGCAAGGGTTGCCAATGAAATTCCGGCAACCACTACACAGCATGAGCTTAAGCCCAAACACTATAGAGAAACAACTTCAGCAACATCTTTACACCCGGGACGGAGGTACATATATGATTATATATATGTGCGTGTGTGTCTTTTACAAAAGGGATAATGATGAAGAAACATGGGAATAAAGGACAATTTGGGGATAACCTCTTTGTTCAAGATTGTGGCCCAAGGGATTGCCCCCAAGCTCCTTAAAGAAGAAGGTACCCCAGAGAATGCCCACCAGTGGAGCTGATTGGCCAATGCAGTACGAGACCGTCAAATCTCAGCGTCGCGCAACTTCCACAGACTTCCACAGACTTCCACAGTCCACAGCTCTAACTCTGCAGCTTTCAACAAAGTTTCAACAGATCATCTCAAGTGCCCAAAGTGCCCAAAGTGCCCAAGTGCCCAAGTGCCGGGCTCATGGACTTGTTGCCCAAGTTGAAAAAGAAAAAACCCATGCCTTGCACGCTCTCAGCCCGAGGCAAAACGCCAGAATTCAAAACTCAAAAAAAAATGCCAAAAGAAACGCCGAAAGAATCTGAAAGACGCCAAAAGATGCCAAAAGATGCCAAAAGATGCCAAAAGCAGATCGAGTTACAAAGGATGAAACCTCCAAGGATGGCCAAGAGATGCTGTCTCAGCTTCACTTGACGATATCCCCTGAAAACTCGTGCAATCTGCGAGGACTCGCCGCCCTCGATGGGAAATGAGGTGATGATGGGCAGCATCACCTGCAACGTGCAACAGCTGAAACAGCTGAAACAGCTGAAACAGCTGAAAGATCGACTTCAGTTGCTCAAGGGATCTGAAGGGATCTGAAGGGATCTGAAGGGATCTGAAGGGATCTGAAGGGATCTGAAGGGTATGGATTTGTCCACTTGTTGGGAACAGGCTTGAGTCTGTAGCATTTAAAAAAATCTTCCAATTATATAGTCCAAGAGTAGTCCAGGAGTCCGAAAACGTCATTGAGACATTGTCGAAATAGTCCTGACACGTTCAGACTAGTTCTCCAAATGATTCGTATTGATTCATATGATCCCATTGATCCCGTTGATCCCGTTGTTGAATCATTGTCATTACTGTAAATCATATTGAATTGATTGTCATCCGATTGCCATCCGATTGTCATCCGATTGTCATCCGGTGCTATCTCCGAAGCGACCAGTGAGGTGATGAAGACGCCCACGGAGAAGTGCTTAGAACGGTGAGGCGGCGCTGCTCAGCTTGTGCTAAATGGAAATGGATTGAAATGGTAGGATGTTGATGAAACATGCTAGAAGAGTGCTAGAAGAGTGCTAGAAGTGTGAAATGTGATGAGATATTCCATCTTCATTTTGAATTATGTTTATTCATTGTAATGACTTATGATGATTTGCGGATACATCATGATACATCATAAATGAACGAAGATGGACAAACCAAACATCTGCAGAAGAATGCTGGAAAATCAAGAAGAACCAGCAACCAATGGCATGAAGTAGAGATAAGCCTGGGTCCGCTTCAAGAGTTTCTAACACGCCTTTCCAATAAAAACTTTGGACATACAATTCATCAACTGACATCAACTGACATCAACTGACAACATGACACATGCGCAAAACACCCGCAGAATCTGCAGAGGAGTGGCGAATTGGTTGGCGTAGGGCGACAACAAACACGGCTCCGAGGTAGCTTTGCCGACACCAATATTGGAGAAGCCCAACAAAAGGCCGCCCAAAATGCAAACCACCAGCTTCCTGGCAAAAACTCTGCAAAAAGACAGTTGGTTCCTAGATAAACTATGATAAACTTACTTTAAACTTAGTTTAAACTTAATTAATCTTGATAAACTTGCAACATCTCGTAACACCTCTGCAGTTCCTTCTGTGTGGTGCTGGTTGCTTTGTTTGACATGCTGCTGTCCTGATCATCCCTGGTGCTGTGGCAGCTTTTGCCGGCACCTGCCACAAACGGGCCCAAATTCAGAGTTGTTCCACAGCGCACCCAAATTCAAATTCTTGTTGTGTTTTGAGCCAGAGGCTTTGTAGTCTGCTTCAAAAAGTTTGCAAAGATATTCAAAGATGTTTGCCATGCCCTGCCAGTTTCGAGCGAGGCAACATGACACAACAGGCAACGGAAGACACCTCCACGTCAATCTGCTCTGGTCCACTCTCTGCTGTGCCACTCGTCTCACCACTCTGGCGTTGCAGCTCACATGTGGGGTCAATTCAAGGGGTCAAAGTCTAAGCAGATACTGTCAGTTCATGTTTCGTCAGTCGACTTGAAGCACACTGCATCCTTGACGTTTGCCCTCAAAGCTTGGCAACTGAGGTGTGCACGTCATGCTTGGAGTCACATCATCTCAGAGCATGATCAATCCCAACGTCATAATTCCTAACAAATCTTACAAATACATCAAATTCGTACAAATACATTCAAATACCATCACTTCATTTTTGTAACTTCCACGTTGCGGCCGCGGCTGACCCCCCCGGGACACCTCTGCTTCCGAGGACTCATCAGAGGTGCCCGAGGCCTGCCGCCGGAATTCCACCTGCCGACAGCGCCCCCGTGGCATGCCATGCCCACATCGTCACATCGTCCATTGGTACAATTGGTATACAATGTTTACATATTGTCTACTACAATTATAGCAAATGTTTACTTAATTGGTACAAGAAAGAAAGCAAAATGATCAAAATGTAATTTAAATACTTAAATGTAAATTTGAATTTGCTAGCTAAGAAATTTGATATATCCCGAACAATCCTTTCCAGACCCGAATTACAGAACTGTAACTCTTATAGAGATGCGTCCCATTTCATCCCTTCCCTGACATATTCTGCGACTTTTTGACAGTTCCACCAGACCTCTTTGTCCTTCCGATAGGAGAGGAAGCCCACCGTGCAAATGCCCATCAAGGCCACAATGACACCTTTGCAAGCAACAAAACACTGTCAAACAGTTTGATAAACAGTTTGATAAACACATTTAAATATGTCAAACACTGTCAAATATGTCAAATACTCTGAACTGCGCACCCATGTGACACGGGAACATCGGGAACCCTTGCACCAAATCTGGCATTTGAACACTTTGTTTACATCCCTCGTAGCATTTCATTGAGCAACCACTGAAGTTGGCTCAGAGCACTGAAAATCAAAACATTCACATGGAGACTGCATTGTGACTGCATGCGACCTCAGATCGGGGCCTGGAACCAAGAAGGTCAAGTTGCTCTTGGGATCCTTCACGGCTTTCAAGTCATGTCCCATGGACGTGACAAAATCATGGGTGCGGCTGAAAAATGTCGAGGCCAACAAGTGCCATGTCTTGCCTGACTCCCATTTAACAAATCAGTGTCATTCCATGATGTTCCGTGGTGTTCCATTTATTTTGGTCATCACAACTGCTGGAATTTTGCTGTTCCAACGCTGTCCTGAACATAGGCGACAATGGCGCCAGTGACCATTCCCAAGCCAACGCAGAGAGGGAAGCCGATGGCATTTCCCATCATGCTGATACCTGGTCCACTGACAGTTCGCACATCGGTCAATCGTTTCCATGACCACTTACCAGCCCTTACCCTGCTGAGGACTCACCATGCTCTCAGCCACAATAGAAGAGAACTAAGCGGACCTAAGCACATTCCAAGCCCTTCCAAGCCCTTCCAAGCCCCTCCCACGTCTCTGCCTTTGCAAAGTAAGATGTTTGCGAGGTTCCAAACCTGCAGATCAAGAGGATATCATCTGGTGGATCTTGAGACAAAGTCCGGAAAAATAGAAAACCGCCTTGCACATCCTTGCACCAATTTCTCAGTAATGGTGTAATGCTGCATATGACATCTAATATCATCTAATATAGACACAATCACTGCATAATGAGATATAACTTGATATAACGATTGCATATGCTTTGCATATTTTGCTTTGACATTTTCAACTGCTTGGCAGACGTGGTTGCCAAGTGGCCACACCACCAAGCATCCCCCACACATAGCCTTGGCGAACATTTCAGGCTCCAGCAGAGCTTCAAAATGTGCAATTAAAAGTATCATTTGGAATTCATGTGGAATTCATTTGGTATCATTTTCGAACGACATTTGGTATCATTTCTTCCATGATTCAACACTTCAACATCTGAAAGAACGTCCGCTTGCCAAGTTGCACTCTCCCGAATGTCCAGTGCCTGCAACGTGAATCGAATGCTGGAAGAATGGTTTCACAATCGCTGCACTTAGAACTTCCACATCACGGCCGCCCTGCCTGAGATCTCTTGGAGGAAAGGCGTGTGGAAGTCGTACATTTCTCCACCAGATCCCAAGGAGCCACCAAGCAAACCAACAACAAAACCGGTGACCAAAAAGGAGATAGTGAAGTTCGTGTAGTACAGCCTGACATATTTGACATGGTGCGAAGCTGGCACATGGCACTGGTTGTGTTGTGAAATGCACCAACAAAACCAACAGAACCAACACCCCAAAGATCCCCAAAGATCCCCAAAGATCCCCAAAGCACAGCACCACTGCTGTCTTGTCCAAGGTGTTTCCCTGCTTGTTCCATGACAGCAGCACAATACACAGATTTCCAGACTTGCCGGGCAGCTGAAATGGCATCACCGCCTGCAAGAGTGACACGCAAAAAGTATCAAAAAGGAGAAAAAGTAATGAAAAGGTCATGTAGCTTTTCTGAAAGGATTTTGGAGCAAAATGAGCAAAGAGTATAGTGTACTGTACAGTACTGATGAACTGGAAAGACTTAGCACTTGACTTGATTCCAGCGACATACCGAAATTGAGAGATTTGAGAGCAAGGAGAGCTCAGAAGAATTCCCAAGATCCCCATGGTCCCATGGTCCCCACAGCGCGGTCCCCACAGTGCGGTCCCAGTGCGGTCCTTGCCGGTGGCGAGGACCAGAGTGACGCTCCAAGAACCCCAGCAGACCAAGGCACACAAGGCCATCACCACTCCCAGGGAGTACGAAGTCGGTACCTGGTATGGCTGGTATGGCTGGTATGGGTCCAACCGATCTGTAACGAATCTGTAGATCCAGAAACATTTCCACATGTTTCCACATTTCTATACATTTCTTATCCTTCTATCCTTCTATCCCGAATCCTTATCCCCGATAACCTTGGGGAGCTTGTGATCCCTGACAATCAGCCAGCTTAATTTAGAAGCGAAAGATCGCCGTCCAACACATCTAGCATGCCAGTGCTGAGTCTGCTTAACAGCTTAACAGATCTTAACAGTAGAGTGATTGAACAGAAGAAGGACAGAGATTATAACTGCAGGGTACACACACTCTGTTTGCAGGACCTTTTGGAGCCAAGAGACAAACATGTTGTCGAGAGCAGACAGGCAGCACGTGCCCAAAATCAAAGTAGCATGCAGCTATGCCCGCTATGCGAGGCAAAGTCTATGCGAGGCAAAGTTGTTTACAGGTTGCAAGGCTTTCTAAGACGTAGGAGCGCAGATCACTAGGAAAATCCAAAACAAGAGCCGAAATACTTGTTGAGAAGTGAATTCTCTCGTCGCCATTCAACCCGAAGAGTTTCAAGAAAACTGAGTGTATACGTGATGAAAACTAGTGCTTGAAGGTCTGTGGCAATCTCATCTCACTTCGTCGTGCAAACTGCTGTATGTCTGCATGTCATGGAGCCAAAACAGCTTTGAATTGTGACCGGTGCAAAGGTAAGAACACGCAGGGTATCCTGTCTCAGATTCCACAACCACAGCTTTGTCAAAGCTGTCCATTTTCAGTTACATTCTCTTCTTTGGGGGTTTGCATTCCCTTCATGTACCAAAGACTTTCTCACTTTCAGTAGCACTCAACGAACTCTTTCGCTTTGGATGTCTGTGTATCAAAAGATACCACAAAGTATCACAATCAAAAAATAGTGATGTCATGACTCAATGATAGTTCAATATAATTCATGATATTTTCTGATATTTGCCATTCTGGTTGAACATCCTGGGCCCCGGCCGTGGTGGTCCACCCCGCCGGAGTGGCAGAGGGGTCACCACGGTGCGGTTGGAGATGTCTCAGTTGGAACATGTTGGAACATGTTGGAGGAGGGAAAAGGGGTCAAACGCAAGCAGAAACACTGAAAGGAGAGAAAAGGAGAGAAACCCTCAAAGAGTGACTCTCGAAGGCTGTGCATCCAAGCAACGTGACCACGTACTAACCAAACTTGAAGCTAGACCGTAGTCATCACCGTGTTGCAGCTGCACTATGCTGCACTATGCTGCAGTATGCTGCAGTGTTCATTCCTCCCCCCGGATTCCAAACATCAAAACAGTACGGCGCTTCGAGCTGAGCTACTGCTGGGGCCAACTGAAGTTTCGCAGGCTACGGCTGCCTGGTGCATTTCTGAGAGATATCAATTTAAAAGGTTTCTTGACTCACGGGCTAGAAAAGATCTGACATTGAACTTGATTTGTGGACTTTTCTTGAGACGTTGATTTGCTTTGCGTCGGAAAAATCATGAAAAATCTCTGCAAAGACAACTTCCGTCGAAATATTTCAAATCTCACATGCTGGACTGCTAAGTCTGCTAAGTCTGCTAAGTCACTGGGATCTCGTAGCTCCGTCCAGGGCCATCATGTGACAAGGAAAGAAGCGAAAAGAAGCGTGTGGAATTCATATCTTGGGCTCGTGTTACTTTTGTTACTTCTCTCCAGTTGGTTCCAACAAGTTCCAAAAGTTCCAATATGTTGAAAATATCTTGAAAATATGTTCCAATCTTTTCCATGTTCCAACAATTTCCAACATCTAACGGTTGCAACGTTGTGCTTCCCAAAGCACCTGGATTTCTTCGATCTCTGGGAGGTCATCTGCCACCCGCGCCTGGAGAAACGGCCACGAAGACACGACTCGACGACTCGAGCGCAGCGTCGTAACACGTCGTCACACGTCGTAACATCGATTCAGTCACACCAGTCACACCAGTCACACTTCACCGCAGCGTCACACGACTCGTCACGACTCGTCACCACTCGTCACGACTCGTCACGACTCAGTACTCGCCAGTCCTGGATCATGATAAGCGAAGAGCAAATCGAATCGCGGCTTGACTCTCCTGCGCGAAAAGGGCAGTTCAAGATTAATGAATCTCAACGACAACCAAAGAATTGGATGACTCAAAACATGAAAATGTCAACAAAGAAAATCACAATTTGCAGAAATGGCAATAACCTGCACCTGGAATGCAGCACTTTCAAGCAAACAAAAGGCACAAGTGCTACACACCTTGGTTCTCTTCAACCCTCCTCAACCCTCCTAAGGCCTCTTGAACTTGTTGCTTTGGAGGACTAAACTCTTCACATCTCAGTTTTCTCTTGAACTTTGTATTGTCACTCCTGATGGCTAAAATCAAGAAGTCCGGTTCCAATCTGTATCACAGCCAGGCAACCATGATGAAACTATGCGAAACTCTATGAAAATATTCCTAGACATGTTGCTAAACTACAAATTCGCAGCTAGATAGATCTAAATTGTGTGTGTAGTATAGATACAGTAACTACAGTAGTATGTTAAAGTCTCAAGTCAACTTTTTAAACGAGTCTTCCAATCTCCGGCGCCTCCAATTTGGTGCGCTTGTCGCCGCTCGGCTGGAGCCTGGACGTCACTCCGAAATCGTCGCATTCAAAATGTTTAAAGTCCATTTATAGATTTTATAGGGTGTTTCGTGTGTGTTTCGGTTTTCTATGCAAAACAAAACATTCAAATTTCGATTTTCGGTGCTTCGAAGTCCTTCCACAAACGAAGGCGCTTCATCCGCTTCGATCTAGGCATTCGCTGCCTTCATCATCAACAGATCTGCCGAGTTCCAAGCCTTGGCGGAAAGGTTTGGAAGTTTCGACATCCAAGGCAGAAAGAGCGGATGTGGACCGCGCATGACCGCGCAATCTGTTATATGTCAAAATGGTGCAGAAAACAAAGTCTTTAAGTGAACCACCACACATGAGATAAAATAGGCATAGATATGTTTAAATATGCAGCAAATTATGAATATGATTTAATAAATTTAATATGATGCCATCCTGAAAAAACATCGCATCTTCTTGGTTTTTCCGGGTGTTTCAGGCACTGAAAGGGTTGGCCGGCGTCTTTGACCAGCATGCGGCCAGGCGATCCTTTTGGATGTGGCGCCCGGACGCTTCAAACACTTCAAGGCACACAGCTGACCAAAGACGATGTCGTACGATGTCGTACGATGTCGTACGATGTCGTACGATGTCGTAAGATGTCATACGATGTCAACAAAGCGCTGGGAATGTGGCCCTTGAAAAGCCAGATTTCACCAGAAACAGCAACAGAAACGGGTTGCAAAATGTTGAAAACTGCAAAACTTCACCCCGTTCGCGTTAGGTGCCGTGGATCTCTTCCTGTGAGAAGGAAAAATATGGAAAAATCTTTCTTTTGAAGTTGTGTGTTGTCTCCTTTTGTGAAGTTCTGCAAACCCTCCACCTCCCACATGGTGAGTAAAGGGTCTGGTCTGGACATGTAGATGTCTTAAAGGCGGTATCACGAGTACCAGAGAAAAGAGTCTCGTGAATCCACCAGTCACCCGTCTCACATAGATTCTCAATTTTGTGCAATGAGATAAGACAACAACATACAACAACAATGAATGTATCGGAGTGACACAAAAAACAAAATGCAAAGTCACACATATCGCAGCGTATCGCAGCGTATCGCAGCTTGTGTCGAGCACATTTCCTACGTTTCCATCTGCGGCCTACACCGTTTCCTGTGGGGCCTATAGGGCCTATACGGCCTATATGGGCCTATGCTGGGCCTACGCGGTTTCCAAACGCTGCCCACATTGGCTGCAGAACGGCCCAGAGCCACGTGGAGCTCCGCAGCCAGAGCAGAAATTCTTCACACCTCTGGGGCTGCAAAAATTCGAACAACTCGGAACAACATCGGAACAACATCGGATCGGATCAACTCCGAACTCACTCTTCACATTTGACAATTGAGATCAATTGAGTACGTTTGACATCTCACAAGTCAACTTGATCAGGTATGAATCAACAAAAAACTGAAAAAGGCTACTTTTTTTGACTGTCTAATATTTCGAAACAAGGCATGCCTCTTACACATGAGTTCGTCGAGCGCTTTTCCTGTTGCGGTGTTTACCCTACAGGCGCTTACCAGAATCTTTGAATTATCTTTGATAAATTTTGATAAGGCATCTGGATGACTGTCATTCCCTGGTCTTTCCCCAATTCACAGCATTTCACGGCGTCCGAACCTCCTGAAACCACCATAGGAGTCACTTGAATCGGATTGCCCTCGTTGGTCTCAGCAGATCCAACCACCACAGCCGCCCTGACAGCTCAAGGGAGCAAGATGTGTTGGCTCCAGATGACTTCATGCACTTCATGAACTTCATGCACTTTGAATGCCATGAGATGCCATGAGCTAGTGCAGGCGCTCAACGAAGAAATTGCAGTCATGTACTTTGGACATGTTCGTACCGATTCGTACCCCAACTTATCTGGCACTTCCTGGTTTCAAGCCCAGCCGGACGGAAGAACACTGAGAATTTACACAGCAACACATTGCAATTGTTCCTAGGTTCACAGAACATTGAATTTGCCCAAGCTAAATTGCAATAACTTCACCTGGTTCCTGCGTTTTGTTATCCTTGCAGTTTAGCTTGGGCAAACTCATCTTGTTGATCTTTGTATCGCTCCTACCTAGGCAAGATTTTGCTGGGGAATTGCAAAACAAAATTTCGCCAATCAAGGTTTTTTCTGTAAAAAAAACTCTTGCCCTGTGCAATCTCATTTTTATCGAGGCACACCACCGGCACAGTCGCACCAGGTGCAACGCCGTCAGACACAATTGCTGCTGGCAGTGTTGCGCCAGTTGGAACTACTGTGAAGGAGATGAGGCCGATGAGGCCTCTCCTTGAGGGATCATTTCGAGTTGGACCCAGTGCTTAAGGCTGAAAGATATTGAAAGATGCTCAAATCAGAGAAGTAAAATCGAACTGCCCGAAAAAAATCATCAGTTAATCGGTTTCAGTTTCTTTGCTTTCTTTAGGCCAAAAGGCTATTGCAGCCATGGCACCCAAACCCATTCTGTGCAACATCAGTTGCTGCACAAATTGAAGATCATGTTTGATGCATCATAAGGAACATTCCCCGAAGGTTCTGGTAAGCAATATGGTAAACAGTAAGGCAAGCAAGATTTGAACCTGAAATGTCCATCTCTGAAGCGAATTGTTCTGAACCCATGGGTTTTGATACATCCAGCATCCAGCTACACCGATCCAAGGGACGATTCAAACTCCTCGCGACACAGATTTCTGACTGCCTCTTGCCTCTCCCTAACAGATCTAACAGTTTTGCACTGCTTTGAACCGTTTGATTCTCGGCTTCTCCATAAGGGGATGGCAAACACACGTTCATGACACACGAAAGACCTTCGGCCAGCAGTCAAAACAAACAATTATGGAGCGCTAGGCTTCCCCCGCCCTTCTACCCAAGACTGACTCCACAAGATACCAAGGGCAACTCAAATTCAGTGAATCATTCCGGCTATATAGCAGTAGCAGCAGCAATATGCAATATGCAATATGACACCTGACACAGTAGCAAGTCACATCCTGACACGAGATGAAACAAGGCCAACTTAAGAAGAACTGGCTGACAGTTCATGGCAAATACTCGCGCACCGCATGTTAAGATTCACCGTAAACGGAAGGATCCGAAATAAGTCATTAAGAGTATTTAAAAGTCATAAGAGTCATATTAAGTTACTAGGAGACTAGCAGTCATTTTAGATATTTTAGATACGTCATTAGTTATCACGTTGTGTCCAAAAGCCCAATTGCAGTCCTGGATCTCCCACTGCGTCTGAGGGAAATTCTGATTCCTTGTGGGCGGTTTTGATCATTTGAATCATTTGTGGCTCGAAGCTGCCTTGACATGCCTTGACTTCACACTGTTTGAAAATGTCCAGAGATGGCTGCTACTCTAATGCCCATCAAGTGACAAAGTCACAAAGTTTAATCAGACTCCAACCGAGCTCCAAACGGCATGCTCCAAACTGTGAAGGTCAGCTCAATCTATTGACATGAGGAAAAATAGGAAAACACTTTGCTGCTGTGATCTGTGCGCCACTGGTGTGATGTCCAAGTGGCATTTGTGTCACGAAACTGTTGTACGCATTGTCACGTCTCCGTTTCATCTCTCTGATGTGCCTGCCACGATGGGCGCATGGCACAGCTTGGCACATGAAGCAGCTGAGCAACTGGACGAAGCAAAAATGCAAAGAGCATCAATGTATATATTGTTACTAATTGCTACATGAATTTGTATGATTTGATTTACAAGTTTCGATAACTATGGTTGCAAATGAATTCAACTTGGGCTGAGTCCAAAATGCTATGACTTTTCTTAGACCACTTTTATCACGGTCACCCAAGAGTTTGCTACCCTGGCGGTCTTACCATTGGTGTCCTCCATTTTTTTGGCAACCTGTGCTTTGGGCTACCTCTGCAGGATATGTCGAATCTATAAGCCTGTCCACAGTTAAACCACTGCACAGTGAGTCTTTCCTCATCCCGCATCGGCCCGCATCCCTCACCATTTTCGTTTCATCTGACAGGTCATCTGACAGGTCTATAAGGTTGATATAAGGTCAAACAATCTTCCGTTTTTCATTTGAGTTTTTGCTTTTGTTTTCTTTACAGCTCCGATTTGAGCGCGCACCTCTGAAGTGCCGAGAACACTGATGTCACTAAGAAAAATGTTCCAAACCCACCGCCGATGTAGACCGTCATCTGCTGCTCACCCTGCACGATCAGCACGTCTGCAAAAAACTTCTGCAAAAAACGTCTGCAACACGTCTGCAACATCGAACGACTGGGCAACAAATGTAAAGACCGTAAGGAATGCAACGAAGATAAGACAAAAAGCAACGTGATACAAGTTGCTGCAAGTTCTACGAATCAACATCTAGAGATAGCATGATGTAGAGCTGAAAAGCACAGCACTGTGACGAATGGAAAATTGCAGTTCACTAGTTCACTTGAACTGCCTACCTCAAACATGGGGACAGTATGCAAAGTTGTTACTTCAATGTTACACCCAAAGGGCTAGCGGAGCCTGGTTCTCAAGGCTTATTGGAAACGTTTCCAATGGGGTTCACACCTATTGGCTACCGCAGCGATGCACAGCTGCTTTTTCATCTTCCTCAATGCTCAAGGGCCCTCACAGCCGCAGGTGCAAATGGTTATGGAATGCATACAAACTTGCATGCATGTATATATTTCTGCGCGTGCCTCATGTATGCTTTTCTCTATGTTGTATAAGGCTGATTGTAAACCGTCTCTCTGAATGCATCTATGCATTTCTGCATGCATATATGCAAGCTAGCCCGATGAGTATAACGTAATAATGTGCGTCTACGTAATTGACAGTAAAATCTTGTAAAATAAACTATCACATATGTATACAATGTATGTATAATTGTGCAAAATGTCTGTGATAAATCTGATGCAATGCTACTGCTGCAAAACAAGTCTGTGTCTATAAGTCTGAGTCTATGAGTGTTTATGTGGATGGCAAAGATGGCAAGGGCATTGCGGAGACCGGGGACCTCGCGAAATACAATGCAGCTGTCTGCGCCACTGTCAGCCACTGTCCGCAGCTGCCCGCACATTTGCACGATTGCGCACGATTGCGCACGGTCAAATGTGCCTGGTAGAACTGGACCAGCGTCGTGACAAGAATGATCGAGAGCACGATGAGTGGGACCACAAGGAAGGCCACCCTTGGATCCAAAAAGGCTTGGGGATGCTTGGGGATGTTTGGGTATGCTTGGGGTGCTTTGAAACAGGAATTGAAACTCGTAAAGCACCAAGCACTCGGTCTGGAAGCGTCCCTGAGAAGCTCGAGAAGCCCGCAATATTTGCACATCATGCACATGTTACAGATCAGCACTGTTCAAGCCCCAATGACCAACATGTTCTTTACATGTAAAAAGACATGTTCAACTGGAGGTCACAGACAGGATACGTTGGTCACGGCTTTGAGTCCGCGGCACATGGTGCGTTTGTTGACAGCGGTGGGGGCCAGCATTTGATCAAAGTTGCTCTTGATGGCCTGTCCGACAAAAAGTTAAGGGACCAGATAACCCCACATGTTAAGCCTTCCGATTGTTCTGAGAAGGTGATGACTTGGGATGATGGGAGCGGATGATGATCAGATGGGGAAGAGATAGGTAGATAGATAAACAGATCGATGGATGGATAGACAGACAGGCAGACAGCATTTACACAGGGAAACCTTTATACAGAGCAGCTTGTACACACAGAAGCAAGTACACAGAGAAGCCTTTACACAGAGCAGTTTCACAAACAGCAGCTTTAACACACAAACGTTCTTTTACACACAGACGCTTTTGCACTCAGAAGCTGCTACACGAAGCAGCTTTTACACACAGAAGTTTTTACACAGGGAAGCCTTTACACACAGAAGCATTTACACAGGACAGTTGTTACACAGAGGCCTTTTACACACAGACGCTTTGACACAGAGCAGCTTTTACACACAGAAGTTCTTACACAGAGTAGCCTTTACACGATCAGGGTCAAGAATGACCCTCATCTAACACTCCAATTAAGCCCAAAAACCTCCATGGACCGTTCCAAGAATTGGGTTCAGGGACTGGTTCAGACACAATTCAAACTGGTCCAGCCGCGACGTGGGCGTCCAAAGGAGTGTGATAGAGAGAAGTTGATAGAGAGGAGTGTGGTGGAGACAAGTTGATAGAGATGGCTGTGATGTGAGGGAGGATGAGGGAGGACGGCGGGAGGAGAAGGAGGAGGCAGATAGCGAGCAAAGAATTTGAACCCCACATAGTGATGTGGGGAACAAAACACACGGATGTGGGGGGAACAACAGGACAAACATTGACAACATTGGAACCCCGGCCTAGGCATCTAGGGCTAAAATCGTTCTTTGATGAAGACAATCTCAAATTTTGGTAGATCAAGCATCCTTATCAAGTGTTTTCTTCTGTTTTTTGCTTTGAAATTTGGCTTTGAATATTGAAAAATATTGAACTACTCTAGTGAAGAAATCAATAACTCACTGCAACATGGTCCGCATGCCATCATGAAGCTTCAGAGGCATCCTGTCAGCTCCTCTTGGTTCGTTTCATGTTTCACGCATTTTCACGCCTGATAGTCTTGAGGAGAGAGAACCCCTTGAAGGCCCACTGGCAAATTTGAGGATAGTGTAGGAGGTATCCTTGGCAGCTTGGCAGTGCGCTTGCAAAGTCCGGGTAAAGTCGGGAGATGTCGGGAGGGTGCCCAGCACAAGCACAGCTATGCACAGCTATGCAGAGCTATGGGTTTACCACGCCGAGGTGCCACGGAGGCCAAGTCCCTTGGTTTTCTACTTCCACTGTCGACGCCATCACAACACTGCTGAACACTGCGGGGCGTTGCAGACGGAGTGCAGCATGACTTGATCACGTTTTATTCATTTTGATTCATTTTGATTGGGTTCATGATAAGTCATGATATACATGACATTGAAGAAAATTCAAGAAGGTCAATGACTTGTAGATGACTCGTAAATGACTTGTCAATGACTGTTCTGTTGTCAATGTTGCAGGCACGAGGAATGTGGACCATGTATGACCATGTGCTCTCTCCACGTCACCATTCGTGTCTCCTGCATGTTTGATCCTCATGGCGAGGACACCGCCGGATTGGCAAGGAATTCTTGTTGTAAAAGTGTGGGAAAAGGATCGTTCAGATCGTTCAGATTGTTCATTGCCAACCTGCTTCATCCTGGTGAAAGTTCACGTGATCTCATGTCTTTTCATATTGATAGAACAGCATCAAAATCTCAAAGCACCCGAGCTCCACTTCTCCGATCTCTTAGAATGGTCGCAAGTCGACGGTTCATATCTCTGGTGGTCCCTGGTGGATTGCTCCCACTTGTGAGTTCGGAGGGAATCCGCTCCGTGATCTCCGTACGACCCATCGGGTCAAATTCGAAGATCGAAAAACTCGGTCCGAATCCACTTCGAATCCCCCGAAAACAGCATTAAGCATAGCAGGCATAGTGGGCATAGCAGTGCCGTGCAGTGGGCTGAGCCGGGCTGAGCCGGGCTGAGCTGCCCTGCCATGTCGGTGAATGGGCTGGACCTCCGACAGATCCGATCACGAACCCGCTTCGAACTTCGCACCCGTTCACCGGCAGGGCCATTCGGCATTCGGCCATTCCCTGCCTGCCATCCATCCACAAGGCACCACGTTGCAACTGGCGCCACGGTGAGCTGTGACATGACTTAGGCTGGGCATGGCTGGGCCATTGAAAAAACTTCAGGCCTTCACACAAGAGAAGGATGGAAAAGGAATGGCAGAAAGTACAAGTTACCAATGCGCCCAAGAGTCGCTGTTGAGAAAGAACAGAAACGAAATTTGCAAATGAAATCTCTTTCAACTGAAGGCGTTGTTGATTATCTTTGAATCTTACCAAGCTGTCATATCAAGCTCTCATAAACAGCTCCAGCAGCTCCCAATTCCAACATCCAATAGCTTCACCCTCCGCTACCTTGGTTGCGCACGCACTGTACCTAGAATGCAGGTGTGCTGATTGGTCTGCATTTCAAGAGTTTTCAAGTCAAGTGATGACTTGGTCAAAGGTTTCAAGTGTTGAGCCCTTGATTCTTGAAAATTTTGAAGCTTTCATAAGCTTTCATAAGCTTTCATAAGCTTTCATAAGCTTTCATAAGCTTTCAATATCAATGGAAAATCTGATGTTCGGAAACCCATGAACTCCATGGATTCTACATGACCTCTGACTCAGAGCACTCGGTGACCTGTGCATCAAAGTTCAACTCTGGCACGGACAACTGGCACAAAAATGCACAAAGTTTATCAGAATTTCACCAAATTTCACCAAGTCATCTTGCCTTTTCTGATCTTTTCTGCAGATATTCAAACTTTTAGATTCAAACTTCTCACGACTCTAAATGTGGTGAAGTGTTCCGACCAGCAAAACATAGCAAAACACCATAGCAAATCACCAGCAAAAGAAGGGTGTGTGGTGAAGTGGCTGGGGAAAATGGGAAATTTGGACTCGCAGTCACCGTCATTGGCAGTCTGAATCCACTGTGGCCACCTCGGACGACACGCCTGTCATGCTTTCACCTTAGAGCATTCGACATATTCGACTCAGCCAGGAACTGTTCAAGGAAAGACATGGAAAGACATGGAAAAACCTTCAAATCTTTCAAGATCAGACTGAACGGTTTCCAAGAAATGGTGGCAAATCATGCAAACAACAAATCGCTGATTCGCGAGTGGGGTCAGTCTGATCTGGTACTGGGTTCAGTCTTTGGTACGTGAATGGTTTCGTCTTCCCTGGGTTTATTTGGCTCGCCACAGTCCTCTCAGGATCATGATTTTGTCATATTTTGTTAAGTCTTTCTTGGTGAAAGTGCAGTGCATATCAGTGCATGACAGTCGGCACAATTAGATCAATCAGATTCTTAAGTTCAGTTTCACGTCCGAGACCCCGACACCCACTGATGACTGAATCCTCACAAGCACAGAGAGGTCAGCCAAGATGGCTTCGACATTTCTTGCCTCCCTTTGTTGTTTTGTTTTACATTTCATTGTCGCATTGCGATTTTATGTGTAAAGCTTTGAAGCATACTAATGCAATTTAATGCATATTATGCTAATATCACACCGTCAACGAGTGAAATCTGCGCCCCTGAGGTGTCGTATGGCGTGTCCTCCACAGCGTTAGCATCAGCGCCCATGGCACACAGTGCGGCGGCCGCTCCTGGCGCCTTTTGGCGCAGCGCCACGGAGCCGCAAGGTGCTGCAAGGTGCTGCAAGGTGCTGCAATGTCTTGCGACTGTGTTGTAACTGGGTTGTAACTGTGTTGTAAGTGCGTAAACTGCGCAAGTGCTGGGTTCGTCTTAGTGACTGTGCCTCTAGGTTCTAGCAACGGGCCAATCTTGCCACTCGCAGAAAAGAAGAACTAGTACCAGAAGGTCCTCTTGTTCCTTGCTTCCTGAAAAGTAAGAAAGTAGAACTATCGGTAATTTGAAAGACCAAGGAAAGAAGCTAGTTTGTCCACGAACTGCCCAAACACAGTTTGACCATTTTCAACACCGGATGGGTGGGATTCATATTGAAAATATCTGAACATGTTTGATATATTTTATTACATTTTGATATGGTTTCTTGAGCCGATCCAGCCATTCGTATCGTCAGTGAGATCTAGACCTTTCATTCGCACACTGCGGCCACTGGGCTGCCGCGGTCCTCGTTCCTGGTTTGCCGCTTGAGACCTCGCTCTACGAATGGACACTAGGACTAGGATCACGCCGGAAGTTATACGGTCGACCAAATTCATGGATGCAAACAGAACGCTTGGCGGGTCGAGATATTTTTCGCATTGCTTCGATGAAAACAGGGATCCAACAGCTTGAAATTCTGCCCGTGACATGCGGATCCGAAAAGTTGAGAGATTCTGCCCGTGACTGCCCGTGCCACAGAATCTCTGGTGTCAAGTTAGAAAGCATATGAAAGCATGAACCAAAACACCTGAAACACGGAACCACGTGAGTGGAAAATAGAGGAGCAAATTCACTGAATCAGAATGAATCAGATCAATGAATGACATGAGACATCAAAGTCGAGGCCAGGAAGAGACCTTTGGTCAGTACCCGCCAATCGCGTGGAGACTAAGAGAGACGCACCAACGAGCCAACGAGCCAGAGAATCGTCTGTGACGGGTTGAGAAGTTTGAGTTCCAAATTCACAAGATTTCACAAGGATGATGAAATTGAATGAAATTGATCAAACTGTCACACAAATGGAACAAACGAAACATCGAAAACAGCCACTCGATACTCGACACAACTCGACACACGTGACTTTTCCTCATATGGCTGTGGCTGTGGCTGTGCAGGGCTGGCACCGATCAGTTGAAGAAGTTCCGGGCCTTGGATGTGCCCACGAACCTCAGACCGCTGAGTGCCAAGGCACAGCCCAGAGACAACTTGAGACAACTTAAAAATGCTGGAAACATCTGGAAACCTCAGAAGTCAAGTTTTGATTTTGGACAGGTTGAGTTATAGATCTGGTATTTGTTGGGACAAGATTTCGAATTTTCCACTGAGCTTGCCACTTGTCTCTCTCTTCAATGATGCTGTTGACTCGTGTCAAAACCTTTAGTGTGATGTGACCCAGCATTGAAGACAAATACACCAGTTGTGCTTCAACATGTTGAACCAGGGATTCCTTGCAGGTTCAACACACCCGAAGAACATAGCTGCAGAGCTACACATCCTTTTTGAGTCTTCCATGCACTTCCAGCATTGATTCAAGATATTCAAGCATCTCAGGATCTTTTTTTGGGGTTCTCAAGCACTTCACAATCTTCACATCACCCCAAGGCCGCCCAAGGCTGTGGCATAGAAGTCGCACTCGCCATTGGCATCCTGTGCAAGTGTAGTACAAAATTACGAGGCAAAATGTGGAAGGCAATGAAGGCAATGTGCAGTATGTGCAGTCCAGTGCTGTGCAGTCCCCAGAAACACCAAGTCCATGCCAATCCATGCCACTTCGTTTTGTCCGACTGAATGCAAACATACGTTTAAAAATGTTTAAAATGTGTTCGAGACTACAAAGAATACAGTAGCCACACACTCACACGTGGTTCTGTTGAACTTTGTTGAACCCCATTCCTCCCACTGCAATGCAATCATTGTCTTGGAGGAGTAGATCACATCTACGTCAATGACCTCAGTGCGAGCAGGATGGAGCAGGTCATAGCAGGCAACGGCAAGCTGCAGCACGCCATGCCGCCATTGGCCATGTCCGCAATGCGTCATTCGAGCTGTGCTTCGCACCACTTCCTCCTGATCTCCTCGAGGCTTCATGTCTTTGCCTTGGACCGTAGCCGTAGCTGTCACGACTTGGATACACAACATAGATACACGACCTAGACACGACGTAGACATCGGAAACCGTTCCAGCAACGATGAGTGGTCTTTGCCAATCTCCAAATCTCGAGTTCACATTCTGCCGGAGGCAAAAAGTGTCCGAGGGAGCTGAGGTCCGCACCATCGTCAGTTTTGAATTCCGTGAAAATGATCTTCAACCTCCAACAGCAACACAATTTGACAATGTCAGTGAAAGTTAGCACAATGTCCGATTCCGAACGGATTCCCGCCCTGTCCTGTTGGTGCCAGAAGGAACGTAGGTCCCTTTGAGACCTCGTCACGTCGTCTCTGTGTGAACGTTGATACAACATGATCAACATGATACAACAGCCCTTTGAACATTTTGAACCTGGTGCCTGACTGCCTCGTGGATTGGAATTTCTTCTCACCGTTCTCACCTTTACAATCTTTCACACGCATGGTTGGTCAAAATTCAAGCAGAACGGAAAAACGCTTTGGTGTTTATCACCCTGATAGCCACTCCATGCATCTTTCAAGGGCTTAGAAGTACCATGTCATTGACTTTCTTGGACGGGTGTTGACGGTGGCAATGCGGACTGGGAGCGGATCCTAAAGAGGTCAATTCACAAACAAGTCAGGGGAGAGACTGCTTTAAAAGATGCTAAAAGTAAACATGGAAGGCTAAGGAAGCATGTTGAATTCCACAGGGAAGCTTTCGATATTGATATTATATATATATATATGTGTGTATATATATATTGAGCCTTTCATGCAAATTTCATCCTATCAACTTCCGACAGCTTTCCCCGGTCTTTGAACGAATAGTGGCGTGCTTCCCAACGTCAGCTGAGACTTCAGACTGTTGGACTGATTGGGAAATGGTCCCACTTTTCCTTAGCGTGTTTCAGGGCAAATCCTAACAGTTCGTGTCCATTTTTGGCATTGGAACCAAGTGTCAGAAGGAATGTTTTCAAAAATTTTGGATACAAGGACATCAGAAATCACAGCAGTTCTACAAGTTCTACAAGTTCTACAAGTTCTACAAATACACATATATATAATTACATGAGTTATTTATATAATAGATACTTTCAGATATTATCAGATGATATATAGTTTCTTTGGAGTTCGCAAGATCTCCACGAACCGGGACACCCCGACGCACAATTTCGATTGCTTCAGCTTCGCGGCCTGAAATCTCAAAGGATCGATCGGATCGACATTGAGAAAAACTTGACAACAAAGACATCTAGAAATGTCGAAAAATGTCGAAATTCCATTGAAGTCATTGAACTTCAACTCGTTTCGAAGACTTCGGTTGAATTTCCATGAAATTCCATGTTTTCACCTCCTTTGTTCTCTGCTCATCGTTGTTGTTGCTATGCATCATACATTTGTTATATATATATATATATATATATATCTATTGATATGTATATATATAATGCATACTGGTGCCACAGATGTCCGATTCAGATGCCGAAGCCTTGCTTCTTTGTGCTCAGGCGCAGCAGGTACTCCTGACAGCCCGTGGAAAACAGATGATGACAACAGCTGCATTGCCTGCATGACAGCTGCATGACAGCTGCATGACAGCACTACAAACATCTCTTCGTGAAGGAATTCCCCACACATCACATGGACACCACATGGACACCACATGCCATGGCGGAATCATGCGGAATCTGCCTGCAGTTGGAGCCACCAGCCTTCGTCAGTCATGCCAGTGCCAAAAAGTTTGTCCACGCCTGAAGCTTGGACTTCAGTCGATGGCAAAGAGATGTCAAGAAATGTCAAAAAAATAAAAAGAGTCAATTCGGAGTCGTTGGAAGTTGTAGTTGTATCAAGTTGTTGTTGACTCTTAAAGCGTCAAAAATATCCAGGCTTCAGAAAGGAATACGACTTGAAGTACCAGCTTGTCTTGGGATGTATCGATCTAGATTCGGCAAATGCGAGTGCCAGGATCAAATTGGAGAAGATACAGGTTCTCCTATGCTCATCATCTTACACACTATTGAAGCTGTAAGAAACCCATAAAAGATATTGACATGCTTCCTCCAGACTATGCCCGATTTCAGGTAAGCTAATCCATCGCAAAAGAACTGTAACAAGTGCCATTTTTAAGATGAGATTGACCCTGATCCAGTACGATTGTACAATGACAATATATGACAATACAACAGCACACGGACAGCACACGGACAGCACACGGACAGCACACAGTAACTTCTCTGGGTGTCAGGCAACCCTCGCGAGAAGCCCAGAAGATGATCCAATCCTTGAAGACAGACATCGAGACACATGAAGATAGAGTCAGATAGAGATTATTGAAGACGAACTCAGACGAACCCATCAAAAAAGGAAAGGAAGGACAAGGAGGGATTGACGGAGCACAAAAAAGAAGCATTCTTACAGTAATTCTTACATTCTTCGACTTTCTTAAACTTTCTTAAACTGTGCATGCCTGCACCCAAGCGACTCCCGCAAGATTCTGGTTGGGTTTGGTGTTGGTCTTCGCAAGGCGCATCAAGATCTCTCGAACCTGTCCGTTTCCCAACTCTGACATCCTATGACCCCTTATTTTTTTAATGAAAATTACCTTAATATTAGCGGCTTAAAGTTTTCTTATGTTTTCTTATGTTTTCTTGCAGTGTGATTATAGGCCGGTCAGCATCAGTCCAGTGTAAGGTTCTGGGACTGGTCTCCCTGTCTGAGAATCCAACAGCACAGATCCAAATTTATGCCTTTTTTATCTTTTTTTTTGTTTTGCTGTTGGATGTCCGGAAGGTTTTTGATGCAACCTGCAACTTGTTTTGTGGTGGTGATCTGGTGTCCCTTTGTGGAACCTTGAAGATGTCTGGTTCGTCCATGCGCTTAAAGAGCGTCTTCAATGCACCCCTGGGCACATGTCAGACATCGTGACTAGCGTTGACCATTATTGATCATTGACCCAAAGTTTTGAGAGTCATTGACTCATTGACATGTCTGAATTACCTTGGCACTGGCTGCGTTCAGGCTTCGCTCTACTGTTTGGCATTCTTCATTCGTATCTGCCACAAGCACACAAATGATAACCTTGGGTAACGGATTACGTGTATTGATTCAACGGTCAAGCTGACACTTGGTATGGACTTCGACCTGTGTCAAAAATTGATTCGATTCTGCCCAAAAGACAGCCATCTCTGTGAGACAAGAGACCAAAAACATCGACCTTTCAAGCATGGCAAAGTATGGCAAATACAATCAAATACATGTATCGCGAGATGTATTATTTATATACTTATTACCTGTATTAGTCATGAAAATCACCTTTGAAATCGTATTTTGAGGTTCGCTCTTGGACTTGGCTCCAAACTCAAGCATACCGACCTCCATCTCCTTGACTTTTTTCCGGTTTTTCCTGTGGCAAAACTCCAGCTATATAGACGTATCAAAAGATCTGAAAGTTCAGTTTCGAGTCACAAGGTATGAAAAGGATATGAAAGGTTCATATTTGGTTCATACTTGGCTCGTATTTGGTTCATACTCACACCTGTTTTGAAGCTTTGATCCAAGCCCATCGCTTCATCAAGGTTGCATCGCCCATGCCAGTGGCCTTGGCATCCACATAATATCAACATGGGGAAAAAAATCGATCAATGACCAGTGACCCGACCACAAGGCCACAAAGTTCCATGCTCGTAGTGCTGTCGAACGTCGCAGAACCGCCCTGCAACGGAAACATCAGACACCAGAGCTACTTGTCGTCAGAACCGAACATACACATGTGTTTTGCATGCACAAATACACACATGTGATGGTTGACAACTTCAGCCGAAAGGCGAACTTATATTTTCTGATATCTGATCTAGGGTATCCACGATATCGACATCGAATTGAAAAATAAACGTTGTGCAATTTCCACATGTGTTGCTTCAGGCCACGCCTCGCAAAGAATGGCAAGGTGAGCGCTGCAAATGACCACGTGCGACAGTTGCTGATGGAGTGGTTTGTTCTAGACGCTGGCGCCTACGAAGCAGTTGAGAGAATGGAAATAAAATTTGCACAGAGGAAATCATTTGAAAATTATTGTGTGCAAGAACTTCTTCAGAATTTTTGACATTTCATTCAAGACAACTCCACGATCCAAACCGGAAACTTAGTTTATTTTCCATGTGTAGGGAAAACAAACTAAAAAACATCCAGAAGACTGCAATTTTGGCACATCCAACTCGAAACGCCTTGAAGTGTGGAAACACATTACTGCTAAAAGGGACTACAAAAAAATATGTTTTTTTTTCCAATTTTGTTGATTTTTCCACATTTTTCAACTGCAAACTCGGATTGTGTTGCCACCTTAGCGATTTCCCGCAAGTGGCATCGCCAAAGGCCTGAAACCAGATTTGAGCACGGACTTGCAAACATGTTTGGTGATCTGAATCCTAATTGTTTTTTCTTTTGATGCACCAAATCCTGTGCAAGGTCATGAAGTGGAACTAAGAACTGTTACAAATACTGACACTTTTGGGGTTCGGTGTGTCACTTGATTTGTTGTTTCCTTTCATCTGGCATCATATCCCAGAATGTGTGACTGTTACGAACTTTGTTCCTCTCCGGTTTCTCGAAACCCGGAAAACACTGGCTGCAAAGCACCTGGAACAGTTGGATTTGGTCCCAAAATCTCCATGACGCAGTCGGTGCGATCTTTCAAAATCACGATGGCAAGTTTGAGTTTGCCCAATGTATATGTTCAAACACGCCTGCTGTGTATATGTTTGTCTGTAAATCAATTGGTGCACATCAACTGGCACATACAAGACATCAAGATGTGTTTGATGTTGTAAGAGCAATGTGGAACATGGATGTGAAAGATGCCACCATCAAATGATACTGTTGTATTCAATTGTGGAAAGTTGGCTAAACAGCCAGATGCTTGATGACATTGGTCAAGCACAGCGAGGCAATCAGTGGTTCAACCAGTCGAATGGAGATGGACGGAATGCGAATCTACCACAAGACTGTTTCCTTCCATTTTTTGGAATGAAAATACCACGATTAAACACATGAATGGCAATGAATGATGCTATTTTTTGGTCTCCGATTGGCTCACAGATTCAACAAACCCAACGAGGAAAAACTGCACAAATCGGCCTGAAAGTCAGTTAGCAAAGTGTTTTTGGTTCAAAACCTGGGGTTTACACGGTACTTTACACGAATTAAACGTTGGGATTATTTTATTTACATGCGTTCGCCGAAGCGTTTTTTCCAAATCCCATGTTCTGCAGGATTTTCTGTAAAAAAATTGACCCGCGCTAGGAAGCACCGAAACACAATGCAAAATACCTACATGAAAAATCAAAAACAATGCCAAATTTAGTGCCTGCCTAAACCAAAAAAAAATTGACGCCCGGTTGCAACATGATACCAATGAGACGACTTTGCAGGCGCATCAAGCGGAATGTGTGTGCCCAAAACATTTTTTTTGTTTCAAGATAATGGTCCATTTTTTTTCCGACTACCAAACCCATTCAAACAAAATACTGACATTGGTCGGAAATACCTTGATTTCAGCATTTGCATGAGCAGGCTGGATGCATATATTCATACAATAAATAGTTCGTGCACCGAACCTTTTTTTCCAATGATGAAAAAATTAACATGACATGTAGAAAACTGGTAAGGATAAATTCCGCGTAGTCACGCACACTGCGCCCAATGCAACGTCAAATTGCCCATGCATGATTGAGCCACATTCGTGCAATGACCACTGAAATATGAAGATTGGCAAAACCAGTTTTTTCATCAACTTAATTTCACCCCAAAGAAATCTCAACAACAGGTCATGAAGAGACCTCAAACTCAAACCTACCTATGTCTGAACTCCTTTTGAAACACCAAAGCCTTGGACGTCACATGCATCCAACTGTTCATGCGTTTTGCATGGAGTTGCATTCGGTTTTGTGTGCACCACATTTTGTGGAGTTGTTTTCAACTAGCAAACGGGCAAAACTGAGCTAGAACGGTGCGGAAACATCTAGTTACCCCGCCCTTGGTAGATGAGTCATTGCGACTCAACGCACCAAGTTGCTAGATGGTTACCTTCACGTAAACCAACAGCGAAACACAACATCACAAGAGTTTCACGTAGACTTCGGCAAAAGTTTCAGGCTCACCGTCGTGAAATCTCAAGTGTTGACACTGGATTAAAGTTTGTCACCTTTAGGTGAAACGTGTTTTCTCTCAGCTGCACTGTGAGATCAGGTTGACTCACAGCTGCACTCGTCTGCAAAATGTAAATGACTTCATTGATATCATGTTAACTCACTGCAATTCTCAACCACTTCCTCCACTGCCTGCATTTCTCTCACGGTTTTCGTTGTCATCCATTGCATTCTCACTTCCTCCATGGTGGATCTCCACCCAAAGTTCTGGATCTGACGCCTCCCCCAATGGAATGTGGAGGTAGCGCCTAATTGGTCAGGCAAATTCTCCGATCCAGATGAGTTTTCCTCTTGCACTCGCTGTAGCTTCACCTGTATCAGATCAAGTCCAACCTGGTATGCTTGGTAAGCCTGAAAGATCTCTGTCTGCGCATTGTCTCCTGTCATTCCATGTCTCGGTGACCCCTCATCTTCAGAAAGGTCTGTCATTGCAACAACGTTGTCCAGCATGTTTTGGGACTCATTTTCACTCATCCCATTGTAGCATACATGCACCATCTGTTGTAAAGTTCCCCTACGAAAACCATTCAGTTGCGATGCACTCTTCCTTCGCATCTGTGGTACATCCACACCAGCATTCCTTCAACTCTGAACATCGGGACTGAAATAATGTGTGCATAGACATTTCCCAGTGAGCCATTGTTCATATCATACCTTGAAGTCAGCGGTTCAGCTGCTGGCTCTCTTTCAAAGCCTTCTCCATCTTCCGGCTCAGATTCACGCCCACCAGGTGTCATGAAAATGACAAACATTCCAAGCAGAATGCACATTGAAAAGCAAAGCGCAAATGAAATTGGGCTCAGCTGCCATAGCCCATGACCCAAGGCTTCCAAGGTGCCTCCTGCAAAGGAGTTCCCATTGTATACTGTTTCATCAACATCGCTTTGCCCTTCTGCAAAAGACATAAGCCTGCATGATGCCAGCACACGCAGGATCTGCTTGGCAAATTTGTGCAACTTCGAAGTTTGGGCTGCGTGCCCGCTTTCCATCGCAACCTCACTCACAATCCACACTTGCTGTTTCAAAATATCTTTTGCCTTCATCCTTTCATACTCAGTCTCTCAAACCCTTTCACCATTTGCAGAAAAGCCAAACATGTAGAGCAAGCAAAAATACCGATCTCTGCTCAACGGTTTTGTGTTGAGGTCTGCTATGTTCAGGGACGTCTTCACCTGCTTTGTATGCAAATTTCCAGAAGCCACTTTGCACAGCAGGCGTCCCTTGATGTGCCTCAAACGTCCTGCTCCCAATTGCACTGACAACATTCGAACTGCGCTGCTGTCTGCATGCAGAACTAAAGGGCTGATGTCCCCATCACACAGGAACGAACGACACTATGTGATGCAAGTAAAGCCGCCCATCGCATGTTCCAGAACTGGCTGCATACCATTCAGACTCCGTACTGGACAGAGATACGCATTGCTGAGTTCTGCAGCTGCTGTGAATTGAATCACCAAGCCATTCAGCACATGTACTGCTGACGTATAGACCTCTGATTTCCAATTCCAAACCTATCTGCGCCAGAAAAGGTTTCAAGGCAATTGGGCCTTTGCTCCTCAGCATTGCATGCGCCATTTAAACTTTCCAGAAAGCTACATCCCTTCATTGTTTTTCTCGTGTCCAATGCCTACTTTTCTCTCTGCTTCAAATTTCCAATCAGCTTTCCAAGCTCACGCCATGAACACACTGTAAGGCTCTGTAAGCTCGACACCAAGGTCTTGACGCTGAACTGGACATCAAGGCGCTGCTGACTGATGTACCCACAAGTGAGCGATACTCAGCAGACTCAGCAGCCATGCTCTCTGTAAGAAGCTTGGGTGATTCACCAGAAACTGCACTCGGTGTCACACTGTTAAGGCGTCTTTAACATCTTTGCTACTTTACCATCAGCTTTTGCAAACCGCCCACATTGTCTGCACATGCTTAGACTCCGAGAAAACAGTCAACCCCTCATAGTTGGATTCAACCACATGGAAACGCTTAAGGAATTCGAAACTCCCACCTTCCGCGTGGTCTGCCACTGAGCTGCTCAACCTGAATTCCTTCTCGGGTCCAGGCAGAAAGACATTGCAAATCCAAGACTGCTCTCCAAGAAAGCGAATGTCGTCCACATGCATGACCCTTGCAGCTTTACGTTCTACCTTCGAAGCGCAAGGCTGTTCTTTGCAAACGGTGGCACCAAACAACTTCTGAAGCTTCTCCACAAAGAATTCGTACCAAGGTTTTGAAGCATCACGCTGACCTAGCAAACAACGCAAGATGACATAATCAACTGTTCCAAAGCGCACCACTCTAGGCATGCTGGCACCTGCAGAAATGCACGGCCAATGTCACGTGTGCCAAGTACACTGTTCTCACAAAAGCTATTTGACATTGAAATTGCAGGAAACAATTTGGCGATTGCTGCGCTGGAGGATGGGCTGTAAACATCATCTCGCACATCTAGCCAGTTGTATTCACGTGCCACAAGACGTGAACGTCTCAGCCAGCCTGGCTCACTTGGAATTACCTGCCATTCTGAATCACATTGCCAACGATTCTTCTTCCTCCAGGTTCTCACAAATTTCGCACTGAGTTGAGTTCCAAGTTGCCCCTTATAGTCTTCATGCTTGCAAGACACTGACATGCCAAGCAATCTCTGAATTTCTACCACGCCTGCAAAATCATCAATGACTTGACTTGCATTCTTTCTGCAAAAAGTTCAGGCTCGAACTGTGAAAAGGGCTGCCGCAGACTATCTTCGGTCAACTCATTCTCCAACGTTTCCTCAAAGTCAAGATTTTCAGCAACTGCAGCAAACTCACATGAAAAGTCAAGCATGTTCTCATCAATCTCTTGCAAATCCATGTGAAAAAGGGTTTCATCACCAACACGCAAGGGTGAGAGCTTCTTTCGCTTAGCACTAGGTTCTCCAGACTCTTCAACTTCCATCATGTCAGTGGGCACAACTGCATGCACAAGGACCAAGGGGCCCAAGACTGGGGGCAGGAAGCCCCGCCTGCTCATGGAAGGCGCATTGCAACTGCAGTTTAGACTGGAATCAAATCTGGAATTGGAGTTGCTGAAACGGGTTCTTCTGATTCATCTGGAGGGTCTTCACACATTTCATCATCAATGGCTGGGATTGCAACACCACCTGGTTCCAAAACCATGATCTTCCGTTGCTCTTTAAGTACTTGGGGTAGAAAAGATAATATAAATTTCTCAATCAAAATAGAATCGAGAACATATCAAGAAAAGCTTTTTTTTTCCTCTGTTGCGGCCGATATCGCTCTGAGGCTCGGTCCTAACATTGGGATAAGCGAGTAAACAAATTAGAAAATTCAACATGAAACGCCTTGGTTTCATAATACAAATGGCAAATCATCAAACACAAACAAAACCACAAACCACCAACACCGACGACACGCAAACAACAACAAAACCAAAACCACATAGCACAGAGAAGTGGGGTCGCTGCCAGCTCTGAGTAGTAAATAAGATGCACGATGACATCTTGTGTGTCATCTTGAGTATGTGAGAAGTGAAGTTCAACACCTAAGGCTCTCAGGGCACTCTCAGACTCCGCTCAGTAGTTCTTTTCTGATCATCGTCATCCTTGGGCAGTGCTCTAGTGCTCTGATCTTGATCCTGAAACGCATGATATTCATCATCTGTTGGCAGTGACACCTGTGCGTTCAATTCATTGGATGATGTGCTTGCACCTTTGGCTGTACGCGGCATGAGCAGCAGTGCTTTTGGTGCTTGACTAACTTCGCAGCTGGCAGAAATTGTGCAGCTGTCCAAAATGGTGGCAGCATCAATCTCGTCTGTAGTGACTTGGCACAGAGTCAGTTGAGTAATTGATGTCGCTAAGCGGTTGACAGTAACTCTCAGCAGGCAAACCCGAGAGGAAATGAAGAAATCAGTGACAAGGAACAAATCGAAATGAAAATGCAAGAACATCACAACACATGTAAAAAAATGCCTCAGCTTAATGCACAAATATCGCCACGCACGGATGAAGAGCACAATCTTCCACACCATGAAGACTATTGGCAAGAGTACTAGTGCACTGAAATTCACTGCAAACCACAATGATGGAGCTATGAGAGATGTCCTTGTAGGATATCTCTCACCGCCGCCGCCCCCCCACTCTGGTTTTGGTCACGTGAACTGCCTTTGGCACAGCGCCCATCCAACAAGCACTCTGGGAAATGTGCATGGATAACCCCTGAGAGTACAATTGGAAAAGCACTACTGAGAGGACTCTGAGTGTACTGTGAACACCGTGGGGCGCCCGTGAGCAGCAAAGCCTGCGCACATGGATGAGTTTCTTTCTCGGATCAGCGGTTAATCAGCTGGCCCACTCGTCGGGAGAGTGGTGTTTATCTGGATTTCCAGGCTGACCCATTGTTTTTGCTATGTTGCAATGCACTGCAGGTACTTTGCTGAGACGAAGACACTCTGGGAGCACCTGAACAGTTCTGCAGATATTTTTCAGCTTGGCGCCTCCGAGACAATGCGTGTTTTGATGATGAGTTTACAGCTAGGCAAGCATGGCGTTAGGCACGACAATTTGGTGCTGACCATGCTTGATAGTGCCTGAAACGTTCTCTCTTTTGACTTGGCACGGTAGTCATGTCCACCCTGAGACGCACTAGATGTTTTAGTGGCTTGCGACGGATGGTCACTTACCTGGCCCTGTGTGACCGCATTGTCGTAGCCACA
>Ga0126342_10002169_pt1:0-17500 | contig 29942 bp, 24 predicted proteins | sample Cyp1metagenome_FD_92528 | JGI IMG/M metagenome (GOLD analysis project Ga0126342, IMG submission 92528) | Coral microbial communities from Lord Howe Island, Old Settlement Bay, Australia - Cyphastrea 1 metagenome | ecosystem: Host-associated > Invertebrates > Cnidaria > Coral ...
TAAGACGAAGAGCTAGATATGGTCATAGCCGCAGCCTCAGGAGGATCATCAAGATGTGGTCCAATGAGCCGCAGTGTTTCAAAGCAATTCTTTGCCAAGAAATAACTTTCCAACTGATTTTGTTACACGCGTTCCAAACACATCCTGTTAACAAAATAATCAAAAATAACGAAACACAAAAGAAAAACAAAATCACTAATTTTTGAACATGCAAAACAGTTAAGTTTGCTAAGTTAGTTATAAGTTCGAAAACTATATATTTTCTAGAAAGTTAACAAAAAATAGTTACAACACATACAAGTGACCAACTCCTACAAGTAGCTTGTATGTGCCCTAAAAAACTTAAAAACTTAGCTGACTTACGAAATTTACAATAGCTTATAACCCGGTTGTAACAGTACTTGCAAGTACTTACAAGTACTCTAATCCAAAGCTGGCCACCCAGTAGCCAGTAAGTGAATATTAATTCCCTCTAAATACTAGGGTAGAATAGATTTTCATCCATCCCCATTGTGGTTGGCTGGTGCTACCACGGTAGCTGGAAGGTGAAAAACTGGGGTGGTGACAAGTAAAAGTAGCTGCATTCAGACTTAATGAGCACATGAAACAATGAGAGACCAATAATGCAATGCATGTATCAATGTTTCAGCAATGTTTGGCAATTTTATCCTCACTCCAAATAGCATAGACCCTGCCAAATAATATGGGGTTGGAAGACTGTACTTTCCCTACAAAGCGCGGTTTCCCAGGGTCAATTTTAGTTGGGGGAACCTGGTACATAGCTGATTTGTGAACAGCTACACTCTAAGTATCTTGCAAAAAATGGTTAATTATATCCTATACCCCCAGCACACTATCATTTTTGTATGAGGGATTTACGTTAGTTGAAGGGATGATATATATATATATATCAAATTCATCTCATTAAATTCCCAGTACCGTATATATATTCCCATCATTCCCACTGTATCCACAATTTATCCCCCTGACATATATATCACACATGTTTATTGGTTAAATCTCCAGAAAGTTGTTGATTTCTTATCCCCACTATCCCAATTATCCCCACATTATCACCATTTTTACGTGTTGTTAAACTCCAGAAAGTTGCTATCCCCATTTTTCTGCGTATCTGCAAATCAACAAGCACGACCTTCATCGTCACCGGAAGCGTTCCCGGGATGCAACTCCTGCAAGCTGTTTCAATATCCCATGGAGAGATTGCCCCAAAAAAATGAAAGGGGCCACACTTCATCTGATTGTTGTATGGAAACATACTTGGTATAACTGTATTTAAATAAATATATGTATATATATATATATACTTATAATGTATATATGTGTGTGTGGGTTTCTTAAAACTGCGGGATCCCCAAGTCACCATGGGTTTCAATACCAAAATTGCCAAATGATTTGGATAATTTGGAGTACCACCATTACTTTGGAAACCTCCATGTGTCTGTGTGTGGAAACTGCTATTTCATGCAGAAAGCAGGGGGCCATCCCTATCATTATTGGTGGATGGCCAACGAAGAGGCCAATGATGAGAGCTGTAAACGTGCCTGCAGGCAGTTCCTGGGTGTGAGAAGACACACAGCTGGAATGCCACTAAAGCTAGGAATGCAACTTTGTCTAGGTTGAAAACACAACGTTGCTTGTGGCTAATCAGGCCTACTCAGGAACAAAAAGGCGACGGCTTTGACATCGTTAGCCAGCTACAACTCACCTAAAAAAGAGCAGTGTGTGTTTGTGGCTCTTCTTAGATACCATTCTTTTTGGGGGCGCCGGGTAATTATTGTATAAGATACACTTCCCAATGCAACAAATGCCCCGAACCGCCTTATCATTTATACAGGGTTATCCCGCATATCACCGGAGAGTAGCCATATGCGAAAGACATATTTTTGGCAACGCAAAACAATTTTGCATGGTGTATATTCTTCCTACAATCCATTTTCGCCTGACATGTTGACGTAGCTCGCGGCTTCATCCTCCAAACAGGGTGCAGCTCAAAGAGGAGACCTACGGACTTTGGTGAGCCCCATGTTGCAAAATTCGGGATCTGTTGGAAAAAAAACAAAAAGTAACTATTTTTACATCCGGCAGTTTTAATGGGACTTTAACTAAAGACTTTTTACATGATTTATTTATTAAAAGTTGGCCCCAGCTGCATGTCAACCAGCCCTCGCGCGGCGTCAATGTCCTCATCGATCTCTCGAAATTTTTCGCGAAGCAAATTCCTGATGCATCACATGGATATGTGCTGGCGCAAGCCCGTCCTCAATCGCATTTCCAGGTCTCTAAATTGGAGGGACCCAATCTTTCCCAGTAAACCATGCCTGAAAAATCAGTGAGGGAAGCCCGAAAAAAAAATCATACAGTAACATACATCGTATATTATATACATATACATATTCTTCTTTATGTATTAAATAAGCACATTGATTGTGGTAAAGCTCCCTGGTTTGGCTGTAAAGTCTTCCAGTCATCCGGCCAAAAATCACTCCAGCTCCAGCTCCGCCTTTTTCATATGGGTGAAATCATTCGAATTTCTATGTCTATATATATATATATAATGTATTGATATGATGGTTAAAATAGATTGAAACCCACTAAGGTTCAATCATCATGTTTGTTGCTTGCATTTCCATTCCCGTCAGTTAAATCACCATCTTTTCCGGGTAATTCCCCTATGTTTGATGGCTTAAACATCTTTTAATCTTGGTAAAGCAAAAATAAACAATCCCCAAAAACACAATAAATGGATAAACCATTCCCAAATGGATGGTTTATGGCATTGTTTTACCCACATGAATCGAATTTCTCTTGCCATCCCCGGACTTTTCCAAGTCATCCCGGGTCACCCGGGACTGCCGATCGCGCCCGCCCAGCGTCTGTTTGGCGGGTCGCAGGTGTTCCATCAACTTCTCCGCACAGGGCGGGCCGTGCAGACCTTTTAGCAGGGCGTCTCTGGCGGGAAAAATCCACCATCAATGGAGGCTCAAAGCTGGAAAAACCCTATATTCAATGGGAAAATCGATGGTTTCCTGTAGGTTTTCCCCTAAACCAATCCATTGATGGTAGGAAAAAATGAAACATTCTCCTATCAATGGAGGTTGCTCGGAAATTCATTGAACTAAATAAATGACGTTCCCAGCTGTTAAACCTCTATTTTTGTTGGGGAAGGCCCAGCTTGCCAATTTTGATGTTACCAAGTTAAAGGGTAACACTCTTGTGACTCTCTGAGACTCTGTCTTTGCTAAAGGTCAGGCGCACGGTATCACAGCGTGTTATATGTGGATCTGCTTGGTGGTGAATATCGTTAGGCTTCATGCTCGGAAGGGCTGGATCTTATGTTTGTTATAGTTACAGTTATAGCGTATTGGCTCATTATACTGGCAAAATCCCTTTGATGGTAACGAAACTCTTCCCAACAATCGATCAATGGTGCTTGAGGCAACAATTTTCTTGAGATGAAATTCTCATTGTGGACAGTTCTGTACAAATTACACAATGGATCAGGTTAGGCAATTTCCTGCCGAAAAGGTAATTCCTTATCTTAGACAAAGTTACTTTACTTCGTGTGGTCCCCACCATGACATTTATACATTTTGTTACTGGCCAATCTTCTGACATTTTATCTGGCATACCTTCTGGCATTCTATCTGGCATATCTTCTGGCATTCTATCTGGCATATCTTCTGGCATTCTATCTGGCATTCTATCTGGCATTCTATCTGGCATATTATCTGGCATATCTTCTGGCATTCTATCTGGCATTCTATCTGGCATATCTTCTGGCATTCTATCTGGCATATTATCTGGCAAACATTCTGGCACTTTATCTGGCATACCTTCTGGCATTCTATCTGGCATATCTTCTGGCATTCTACCTGGCATATCTTCTGGAAATGTTCTGGCATATCTTCCGGCATTCTATCTGGCATTCTATCTGGCATATCTTCTGGCATTCTATCTGGCATATCTTATAGCTTTCTATCTGGCATATCTTCTGGCATTCTATCTGGCCGTCCCAGGTTGAGGTCCAGCGGTGCACACTGAGCTGGGAAGGTCCCAGGTTGAGGTCCAGCGGTGCACACTGAGATCGGACGTTGGCAAAGAGCTTGGCGAAGAGTTGGCAAGGCAACAGTGGACGTGGAAGTCGAGGCAGAGGTGGTGGAGGAGATGCTGGCGGAGGAGGAGCAGGAGGAGCAGGAGGAGCAGGAGGAGGATAGCTAGCCGAGGAGGATAGCTAGCCGAGGAGGAGGAGAACAACTGTGATAAAATCTAACAACCCTCACCTGGCAGGTGGGGAAAAATTACCTACTAGTTTATTTGTTCCTTACCTAAATTAGTTAATTTTTCTTGCCTTAACTAATTTTTTACCTAACTTTCAACGAAAGTTTGCACGCAAACTTTCAAGCCTCGCAAGTTTGCAGGCAAAATTTCAACCCCCCTCGCAAGTTTGAATGTAAACTTGCACCACCATTTGCCTGCAAATGCTTGCGTGTGTGCCCAAGGGCGCAAATTTGCTTGCAAACTTTCAACACCGCCTCCCAGGTTTGCGCGCAAACTTTCACCCTCCCCTCGCAAATTTGCATCCAAACTTTCAACCTCGTCTTGCAAGTTTGCATGCAAACTTTCAGCCCCGCCTCGCAAGTTTGCACGCAAACTTTCAACCCCACGTTCCGAATTACCTTAAAATTAGGTTACATTTTTACCTTAAAAAATACCGAATTAGGTAAGAAATAAAGAATTAACTATTAGGCAGGAAATTGCCTAACCTGATCTTTTGGGTAACATGTCTGATGGGTAATTTCTTTGCGTGACTTCAAATCAATGTGTGGTGTCCTGGTTGTTTCTTGTTTTTATTAATTCCACGTTTTGGATGGTTCAACCCCATGTTTCTTGCATAAAATCGATTCTATTGCTAAATCCCTGTGTGTTCGCATCAGAACCGAGTCACGGTACAAAGTGGCGGCCAGGGCCACAGCACTGTGTCGCACGCGGGGGTTCCTGTCGACTGTGCCGCCAGCAAAATGGTGGTTTAATAGGGCGATAAGCCAAAAACAAACTGTCTGTATGAAGAAACAACATGTTAAAAACCAGGTTAAGCATGATATGTGTATATAAATATATGATATTATATATATGGAAAGAACACATGTTCTAAAAAGCAATGGACATCATGAAGGACCATGATAAAAGGCAAAAAAAAACAAACCAATATGCCAGAACAAGTACGAAGGAATTGGCACGGGTTGAACAAACCAGTTCCGGTGGTTCGTCCTAGGTGCTCGTCCTACGCCCATCTTGGATAGCCCGCAAAAGGTATAGATTTTTAGCTGGTTAGTACATGCCCTTAGTAGAATGAAGTTTAAGGATTGAAGTGCCTACCCAAGGTTGAAGACCCCCCTGTGAAGATACATCGTGTGAAGATAAAGCCTGCGTGCGGTCTGACGTTGGTTTCGACAGCTTCTTTGTCTGGTCCATCTGGTCGTTTCAGAAAGCCAAATGCAATCCTGTAGTCTGCTGAAGAACAAAATGTCTGGTTGGTGGTTAAAAAACCATCTTGAAAAATATGAAATTCAATGGGAAGGATTATCCCATATATTTTGGACCATAAAACATGTTTGAAACCACGAACCAAATTTCTGTCAACATCCACTTGGCTCGTGCGTGATAAAGTTGCAGCGTTGAAATCACACTGCCGCACTGTCAGTCAACAGCAAACCACCAGTTGTACCCTCCAGCCCAAGGTTAAAAATAACATATTAAAATATGTTTCGTTTCGACATGCTTTAACATGAATTCGACCAGCCGGGATCACTTCACATCATCCCAAATCTTCAAATCGGGGCCCAATGGTAAAGCCAATGAGGGGGGTGTTTTATTTTTGGGTTTACTTCATCACAACTAGTCACCCACCAAATCGTGTCATTGTTTTAGTATGAAGTTGCCAACGCCTCTCTTTTTGGGATTGCTATATACTTGGATGTGCATCCGTTTAGAAACTGACTATAAGCCCTCAATCAAACTGGGGATATCCCATCAATGAGCTGTTTATACAGTACTATGGTTCCTGGCCACTTCCGAAATGCGATGCGCCCGGAAGTAACACCATAAACCCAAACGGACCGATATATCTACCATAAACTTATTCCTGTTTTTCTCATTCCACAACTGCTAAGGCTTCCCTGTCGTGACTTGCAATGTTCGAGGAATTCTCTGTACATTACCGGGCAGCTTGCTTAAACCTGCCACTTTTTATATGTTTGGTTATAATCATTTATGATCCAGATAGATCCAGATAGATCCATATCCCCATATGGATTATTATAATAATATTACTATTACATATATAGTAATATTACTAATATAGATCCAGATATATCCTCATATGATCAGTGATAATCATATCTATGGATGGTAACATAGTAATATGATAGTAATATCCCCATAGTTATATCCATAGTCATATCCCCATATGGATGGTAATATCATGTAATATCCCAGAGTAATATCCCCATTAAAAAAAAACACACATAAAAACCAGGGTCACGGCCGCCGTGAAAGAAATCCACCGACAGCCCGGGTCCCGAGGCTCTCGTCCAAGGCCAACGTGATAAAGATGCTGAGGTCGCCGAAGCGCCATGGACCTAAACGGACGATAGATATTATATGTACATTCAAATCGTAAATTTGGATAGTAATAAAATCTTAAATACACATATACATATGTATATATAGTTTTTATTTTAAATAATAAAACCACATAATGTAAAAAATGATGTAGTATACTATAAATCCAAAAAATAACATACTGCGGCAGAGCCAAAGATAAAACCATCCCCCAATTTACCCTGTCTGACATCCACTCGAAAAAGAGAGCCAATTGGAATTCACCCTCGCACGAAGTCATGGGACTACACAGCGTTTTTTTTGCGTGTACCAACTTAACAGTTTGTTCTAAATCATGATACAAAATATAGTAGGGTATCAAAAATATGGTTCTATAATGTCAAATATAAATAGTATACATACAAAATATAGTAGGGTATTTTCGTGTGTACCAACAACCGTTTCACAAAAACATCTTTGTTGGTTCTATGTTGACTGTAACGTGGTCCAATACCCTATGATATTTTGTATCACCAGTTTTAGTGGTTAACTCCACATATCCAAATCTTGTGACAAGTGTTGATTCATGATTAAGCCGTGTTCTTCATGATAAATCACAGGTTTTGCTTGTTCAAGCATAATCCGCCTGGTGGCTAAATCGCATCTTCTTGGGTGACTCCAAGGCATCGTAAGTGGGTAATAGCCTCATGATATCCCAATCGTATATATATATATATGGGCTACATATGGCTGTGATTGAAAATGGGGTATATCCTAAATTGCGGCAATTCAAGAGGGAAAACTCTTGTTATCCACTGGATTTTGGCGAACTCTGTTCAATCAAACCCATGTATATATATATATATATATGTGTGTGTGTGTCTATATATGTATACCTGTGTATGTATGTATCTATCTATCTATGTATATATATATGTGTATTTATTTATTAACATACGCGCAGATTATAAACCAAGTAGTATCTGGGATGCACATCCAGGCTCACCGTGATACTAACACTGCAACTTTTTCTGGGCCATGGGACCAGGGCAGATCCCGATCTTTCGCGGTACCACCGTAGATTCCTTTGGTGGTTCAAGTCATTATCTTAGTAAGTCTTGACTGTACTCAGAGATGGCTGACACCCAGAGATGGCCTGCACAGAACCTATATATATATACATATATACGTATATGTGTGCGTGCATGTATGTATGTAAGTAAGTATGTAAGTATGTAAGTATGTAAGTATGTAAGTAGTCAAGTAAGTAAGTAAGAAAGTATGTAAGAATGTAAGTATGTTAGTATGTAAGTATGTAAGTATGTAAGAATGTAAGTACGTAAGTATGTAAGTAAGTATGTAAGTATGTAAGTATGTAAGCATGTAAGCATGTAAGCATGTAAGCATGTAAGCATGTAAGCATGTAAACATGTAAGCATGTAAGCATGTAAGCATGTAAGCATGTAAGTACGTATGTATGTATGTGTGTAAGTATGTAAGTATGTAAGTATGTAAGTATGTAAGTATGTAAATATGTATGTATGTATGTATGCATGCATGTATGTACGTATGTATGTATGTATGTATGTATGTATGTATGTATATATGTATATATGTATGTATGTATGTATGTCTGTCTGTCTGTCTGTCTGCCTGTCTGTCTGTCTGTATGTATGTATGTATGTATGTGTATATGCTAAATATATATATATATATAATATACAAATATTTATATGCATATGTTGCATTCAATGGCTGGTGGAGTTCAGCGTAGATAGCAAAGATAAAAGTACTCACGTATCCATCCAAAGTTTGGTCTACTATCTATCTTTGAAGGATATTGCTTTTCTATCATTATAGGGACTGCCACTTGGACGAACATCCATCAAAGTGTTGCAAAGTTGAATAGAAACCATAGTAAAAGAAAGAACAGTTGATCACCACCAGAGATCCCAACATTGCTAGGCCAGTACAGAACCATAATTTCTCAAGAGATCAACGATCTAAGGAGCATGATATTTTAGGGTGGACGGATAAGTATTTGCATGAACATCCATAAAACCATGACAAAAATTAATGGATGGGAAAAAATCATGTACTCTACATGCAATGGAAGTGCGCATGTTTCAATTGATAGAAAGCAATATTCCCTGGATGAACATCCCAGTCCGTAAACTACTGAGGTCTCTCGTTACTTACTGATTGGGATGGTCCTTCAACTCCTTCAAGAATATTATTCAAGTATCGATTAATGTCCATCAACACTAATGGGAATAGAAAAAGGTTACGTTCAATAGCTATGTTTGTTTACCAGAGGGTACATGTCAAAGAAAGTGTCTTTGAACCACCAACATCCTTTTGGACGATTACAGAAGCTGACGGATGGGCTGAAAATTCCGGATCAATTCTGCGTGTCAACGGCCTGATGAAAAATGTGTGTGTGGGAGTGATCCTGCACACTGCAAGGCCGAAACGATGTCTCCAGGACCTCACTGATGCGTCGCTCCAATCTTCAATTTTGAGTCTGAGTTATCAGCTGTGTGCGCCTCAGGGCCATGATGTGGGTGAAATTGTCAGCAGGAAAACCGTAAAGGATCATGAAAATCTGATAAGGCACTGGTGGCAACTATGGAAACCGTGTTCATAATCTGTCCAATCCAAACAGCAAAAAAAGGATGAAGCACTTCTGCTCATGAAAAAGGGGAAGACATACTTTGACAATTGGCAAGGATGATGACAATTCTCTGGAAAGAAAAACATGACATGCGGTGATGTTGTTGTGCTGTCCTTTCTTTATAGCAAAAGGCGCGAATGTGGCAATCCCAAAAAAGGAGCTGTAGCCATTGGGTTCATTATGCAGTGTTAACCTCTTGTAAACATACAAAACACTATCGAAAGATCCACCATTTGTAGCTGGGTAAATCCATCATTTCTATGGCCATTTTCAATAGCTTGTTGTATGTTTACCAAAGGGTAATTCGGTGTTTGCAGCAATCTTCATCTATGAACATGCGACCAGAAATGACCCACGACCTTGTTGCACTATGTTGCACTCTGCAGTGGATGAATGTTGACATCTGGGCTCTTTGCTGAGAATGCCATTTGATGCCATTTGCAAATTACTTATTACACAGGGCGTAGATTCGGCAAATATGTAGGCAAAATGATGAGTTTTCCACCTACAAGCGGTTATAATTTACCAAATGGGTTGTACCACACCTGTTTTATCCATATGTCGTCCCATTACTCCCCTATGATTATTAATCCGTGATATCCCGACTATATTTGCCTTGTTTAATGGCTCCAACTCCAAAGGAGTAGCCCCTATTAATCAACCACTGAAGCGGGCTCCATTGATGTGGGCCTGGCAACAAATCCATTCACATCCATGCCTGCATGGTGACTTCACCATCCAAAATTGCTATTCAACAATGAACACATGTTGGTATAATGAAGTATAATGGGAGTATACTGAGATAGAAACGTGGATGTTATAGGGGATCAAATCACATATATCATTATATATATATATACACGTACATACTACTAAATTGGATGATTTGGGGATACCCCCATTTCAGGAAACATCCATATAGTTCCTCCTTATGACTATCATTTACCATGGCTTGTCTTGGAAATAATATTCTCGTTGCTAAATTCTGGGCAAATTCGATTCCGGAGTCGAAATGCCAACCGTCAGCTTAAAACTCTGCCCGGAAGAAATTCCAGCAGGAGATTCTGGCCGTTCGCCCTGAGGTCCACGGGATAATTTTGGGGCACCATACGAAGAAATGGAACATGTTTCCAACATGTTCAAACATCACCCAAAAACATCCAAAAATGCATGTTTTTTTTAGTACAGGGTGAGTCACATATTTGGAACTATGAGATGGGGGTGTTTAGTCGTGTTAGCCAAATGGGATTAGTTTCGGCAAGTTTCGACCAATGCGAAGAAAGCGAGTAAAATTGAAAAATCCACCAGCGTGGACTTTAAAAAACTGAATGAGCGTTATCATTTCTTTGTCGGGCACGGAGTGGAATTTGTACAGGTCGCTTTGTCAGCCCGTCTTTGTTCTCCCTTTGTGTCCGTTTCTCGATACTGGATCCCAAAGTAACGTAAGCCTGTAATAAACACCATACAAGCCCCCTTGTATCAAATTGCAAGACAATGACGCATTAGCACACTACAAAACAGAAAAAGACTTTCCAGCAACAAAGCAACCGGCCAAATGACACAGCAAACACTACATGCTCACATTTATCAACACATACGCACAGACAAAATACACATGCTTGCGCATACAAGTATATATTATGTAAATATGTGTATATGTATATATATAAATATGTATATATGTGTAAATAAATATATATGTATAAATAAATATATATATATATATATATGTATGTATAACTATAAATATGTAAACATATATATATACATATTTGTCAAGCTTGTGGACACATGTAGTTACGCGTGTGCACTGGACATGCTATGATATGCTCTGGTGCCCTGTTGTTTCTAGCAAACAAATGGTTGGGCCAACATCACCCAGGTTTTCAATGTTGAAAACGGATATGGCCAATCTTAGATGTGCATTGATGTGCAAAAGACGCAGTGAGTGTCAGTGAGTGTCACCAAACATGGCACTTGAAAAAACCAAGATGAGCGGGTCTGCTGAAATTGGTCCATCGATGGGAACATGTCCACTGCCAATAAAGCTGGGTGAATATCCGTTGGTGAAATGAATCTCCATGTTGATCATCCTGTGTTGGTTGGTTAAAACAAACAGGGAAACAAGACGTGGTCGCCTGGACCTCATGAGCCCCCAATGGCGTGCCGAGCCATGGCAAAGTTTGAAGATGAATGAGGTCGTGATCAACGCGGTACGGCACAAGCTGGGGACTTTTAAGGGTTGGACCACTGACTGTAACCCATATGCTCCATGTATGGGCCATTCTTGGAAAATATGGGTAAGACTCGCTGTGCTTTCAGTGGCAATACTAACTGCTGAAAGACCGCAGTGTTTCCAACATATATAGATTTGCCTGAGTTGTACCAAAGCAAGAACCCAAAAATAATTTTCAACAGATTGAAAAAAAAACTGAAACATACCTTGAAACCACCTTGGCATTCCCGACGGATTCTTCAGGCATTTGTTTGACTGCTGTCCAATTGTTGGCTTCTACCCCTGCTGAACACCCCTTCAATTACCCGTACCGTACTCATTGTGGTGCCAACAGAATTACTGACCAACACCTTTCTGGGGCACATGTTACATGCCACCCCTCAAAACCGTATGGTATGCTTTGGTACTCGCCAATAAATCATCTAGTAACTGCATTCGCAGGAAAAAATGATGAACCAGGTTCTTCGTCTTTTGGTCATGGTAAATGTATATATGTATATATCATATGAATGGTTGCTCCCTTATGTTAGTAGAGAACGGCTACATAACAAATGGTTGACCATGGGGAAAACACTGCGAATGATTGCTGTGCATTCCTATAGCTGTAAACAGGCTTCCAGGATATACGACTTGAACACGACCATGTTCTGCCATCTAAGTACCCTTGTGATCACCCGTTTTTTTCGCCACGATTCCTTGATTGCCTTGGCGCCTTTGACGATAGGCACAATCAGAAAACCGGAATGCTGGTGATCGGGCGGAGCCGGCCACGGAAAAAACATCGTTGGCGGATTTCTTCGGAGAGCTGCACGCATACATTGCAGGGCCATGAAGTGGTTCACCCAGCGGTTTTGGGTCCCAATCATTGGGGTTTTAAGCTTGGCTCATCAAGGGATGCTCTGCTGATATTTTTTCTCATGCTACTCCTCAAAGCAACCAGGCACTAAGCTGGGTTTTGACAGTATGATGGGCAGCCATGGGGGGATCCCTTTTGGAAGCACACGTGAAGTTCCTGAATTTCAACCCGTAGTTTTTGTGGAAAAGTGATATCTTTTTGTGTGATCGGAAACCCTGATCTCCAACAACCCAGGCTTTGGTAATGTTGATCTGGTCATGCTGCAGATTTTTGTCTATTACAATTACAAACTTATCGGAATGTTCACTGACAATGCCCATCAATGGCATCTAGGAGAGCGTTGAGTCTAGATACATCTACCATAAACCCTAATATGTCAATGGAGGATGCTGCTGGATGAAACACAAGGCGGTGCCCCATAAGTTCCCCAACTTGACAACTAATACAACTGGACTTCATGACAACTATATGTCATGCTATATCCATGGTTAATCGTGTTTACGAACCAGCTTATAGCATGTTTTGAGGACCGGGAGCCACATTGTTCGCCAATTGCGACGGACAATCTGGTGCTCCCTGCCGCCACCATCAGTGGTGAACAAACAACTGACTAAAGTGTAAGGCATTTGCACGTGCTTTTGAATCGATGAAAAATACAGTAAATAAAAATACTCCGGCAAGAGACTCCAAACAGTGTGGGGGTTAGGAAGTCAATGTGCCAGATAGAAGCACCAAAAGCGATGGAACAGTAACAGGTCAGGTTAGACATTTTCGGAGTTGCAGCAGATGCAATTTGTTTTGGCACAAGAAGCAACGCTATGTATACTCATCAGGACCTCATGCCAGAACCTCATACGCTTCGGGGATTTCACCAGGGTCTCCACAAGATCTTCTCACAAGGAATGGTAGAAGACCATGACCAAGATCTTCATGCCAGGACCCCTAGGAGAATCTCACAAGATTGTCATTAAAGGCCCTGCTGGCCTCCCACAAGAGCTTTCATAAAAGCACCTCTAAGACATGGCATCTGCAAGATCTTCATGCAAGGACCTCATAGATAGGATCTCACACCGATCTCGCCGATCTCCACAAGATCTTCTGTTAAGGGCCTGTGCAGAATCATGCAAGGACCTTTAAAGCGGAATTAGCAGGATCTCCACAAGAGCCCGTTCACGCGAGAATTTACAATGAAAATGCCGCATGCCCAGAGCTTGAGACCCGCGGCGCAGAATGCACATGGACATGTCACAATAGCCATTTTATGCTGGAATTTACAAGAAAGTGCCAGAGCCCCAGCTCACGACGCACAGTTTGCGCAAGCCCGCGCAATCGAAACTCTCATGGACATGGCATGTCACAAGGCAATTTCACGCGCCATTTTCAGGAAAAATGCCGGGACACGAAATCGCGACGCAGAGTTTGTGTGAGCCTGCGCAATCGAAATGCAACTGGACATGTCATAAGACCGATCTTACGCGAGAATTTACAGCAAAAATGACGGGGCCCAAGATCGCGATGCGCAGTTTGTGCGTGCCTGCGCAGTTGAAATGCACATGACATGTCACAAGAGCCATTTGACGCGAGTATTTACTGGAGAAATGCCGGGGCCCAAGATCGGGGCGCAGAGTTTGTGGGAGCCTGCGCAGTCACAAGAGCCATTTGGAGCGAGAATTCTCAGGAAAAAGGCCGCAAGCCTGATGGCACAAACAGCGCGTCCACACTGACGGGTTCTTACGGTAGGTTCTTACGGTAGGTGCCCGGCCTTGCATGATCCTGTGCCGGCCCCTATGAGAAGATCTTGTGGAAATCCTGGTGAAGTCTTTTGTGCATGAACTTGTGCAGGTCCTTATGAGAAGATCGTGCTGAAATCATCTAAGAGCCTAAGAGGTCCTCACATGATCTTGTACAGGTCCCTGTGAGAAGATCATGTGCAGATCCTGTTCAAATCATTTCAAATCCTCCCTACAAGATCCTTGCATTAAGATCTTGCAGCTGCTCTGCATTAGAGGTGCTTGTATGGAAGTTCTTCTGAGATGCTCCCAAGGAGTTCTTGTATGAAGGTTTTGGTATATGGTCCGTATAGGTCATTCTTTGACGATCTTGCAAATTTCTCTTCGATGTCCTGGTCTCAGGTTCCGGTATGAGGTCCTACCCATAGAGTTGCTTGTATGTAAAGCATTGGGGGCTCTTGCCGGGATTATCATCTAACCCCGGCCGTAACAGATATCGTAAGAACCCCTCAGTGTGAACACGCTGTTTGCAAAAAACACATGTATTTCCTCTTCTGTGCAGGGAGAACCAATGATGTACACCGATTCAAGATGTTTCTTACAAAGCCCTTTCTACAACAAGGCATTTGTGATTACCAGAGGTTAACACGGTAATTCCTGACTTTAAGGGAAAAAGAGACCCACACATCCATCCCAAATGAATACATTTGCTATCGACGGTATTCCGAATGCTGAACAGTATAGCCAACTTAAAATCTTGGCATCTCCTGACATGCTGTGCAACACCAGGCCCATAAACAAGTCGCGGCGCACACAAGACAACAAGTCAAGTCGTTAAAGTCTTCTCCAGCGGTGCTTCATGGGACATGTGCCCCCAGCCTGTTGGGATCAGCCGCCGCCAAAAAACACACATGTTGCCTTTGACACTGAATCAACTCAAGGATGCCCTTGTTTCTGGATCTTTTCTTTAAGTGTTTGGCCGCCCCTGAGCTGGATAGGACTACAGGACATAAGCTCACCAGAAAACCCGCCGTCCGGAAAAGGTCGCCTGACTTTCAATGAAACAAGACCCAGCATTGATACTTGGGCATGGTTCAAGCAATCGTGTGCCCCGAAATTCGTGTGGTATATGGGGTTAACTACTAAATAATGATCAAATCTTGTGGCTCACGGGGCTCTAATATGTTGGTCTACCGCCCTATCATGATCGCTTCTAGTTCTCGGTTTTCCGGTGTGCCCAAAAGCGTTTGCAGAGATTTTCTGATTCTGGCAACGAATTAATGGCGTGTAACTGGATTGCAGCTGATGGTTTGTAACCCCCCCTAACAAGCAAACAGACTGGAAAAAACATAGTTGATGTGGCAAAACCACTCATGGAGACCCATTGGCCAACTGTTACCCATTGAGTGTGAAAAACAAAACCACCAAAATAGGCTGTTTAAGAGTGGAATCGGGCAACCCAGTTGCTGCCCATCAATCTGCAACGGATCATCGTGGATGCATTATCAGTCTCCGGTGCAAGGTTGGGGATTGGAAAATCATTGTGGCACTACCTGCCTTGGTGCGCGGTCATCTTGGTGGTTTGTGGCTGGAACCCCTTGTGTCATCAAACATGGCTACGATAGCAACTACACATGATACGTTTACATATGTTCAAGTGACATGTTGATACTATAAGCTTTCATCATACATGGAAATTTATACAAATATGTTTCTGGCTGGAAAAAACGTTGAACTATAGAGGGCTGGGGAGTCTTCTAGCAAACCCTGTTCGAGGGCACAGTGATATCCAAAATTAGCTGAATATATGGCAAATAAAACGCACTTGGGAAATACGATCGATATCGTAGCTAAATTATCTGGCTGGTTTCTCTATTCCCTATTGAAAATAATTTTTGACTTTCAGTGGGAAACATGATAAACCTATAAAAGTCTAGCGCTTTGAGTATAACCCACCCACGAAGAATACTATGGCGTATTCGGATATCCCATTTGGCATCATGGTGGAAATCATGACGGGCACCCTCCAGTAATCAAAAGTGGCAACCGACAATCGCCAATTTATAGATGAATTTCCCATTGCTACCCTTGATTACCGGAGGGTACCAGAGGTTGATAATGTGGACCCAAACATGCCCTCCAATAATTTCACAGTTCGCTATGGAAAGAAACACTGTTCATAGGTAGAACATCCAACAATGGGCCATCTATACCAAAGTTGTGTCAAATTACGGGAAGGTATGATACGTAGGTCGGACCCGGTAGGTGACTTTTTGGGGCGACATGAAGTGGTTTGTGCCCAAGTTTTTCAAATATGGGGACATCTAACTTGGGAAAATTCCTATAGTCAACTCACTGGGGTGAATATCATGTGTACTTTATCTTATATTCATCAACAATCCGGGACATAATTTCGAGGCCATGGGAACTTCCAGCTATGTGTACATTCTTGATGAATTGCCGAAGGTCAAATTCCACGTTCTGGATGGTTTCAACCCCATGAGAACGATCAACTACACTACACAGCTATCACCAGCTGAATGGACAAGCCCGGTCAACTTAACATCAGCTATGTGGGTGATACGCTCAAGGGTCTAAGAATGTCTAGGGTACTGTACACGTCTTTGATTTGGAGGGTATTTGGTAAACCATCACCTGGGTCACAAGGGTGTGTCTGAGAATGATGAGGATGGTTAGTGGGCATCCCAATTTAGGACGCTTTGTTGGGGAAAAAAAGCCATTGGATAGAATAAGTTTTCCTAGATGGTCGCTCAAACTAACGTCAAAATGTTGGTTTGTTAAACTCCTAATACATTCCCCTTACATGCATGCATATATATATACAATTATAAGCATTTATATAATATGTATATAAACATCTCAATGAAAATAATAAATATGTATCAATAAAAAAAATACATGTATATATCATGCATTTCGAAACAACACACTCACATTTTTTTAATAAATTTATACCAATACATCTTCATATATATACCTGTATTCCCCCCTGTCTCTCTATTGATATATATATATATATACATCAATAAATATCACGTTTACATCAGAACTATTTTATATAACATGTCGGTTGTGACGTTGTTGGGTACAAGACACGACATCAGGCGTGGGGAGGCTTGGTGTGAGGACGGCGATGCGGGTCCTTTCCTTGGCGGTGTGGCAGTGCTGGCAGTGGTGCCCCCAATTTTCCCTAATCCCAGAGAAAAATGGATGATATGCAAGTCCACGTGCCCATGCCATTGATGTGTCTGTTGTTTTTAAAGCCAATGCGAGAAGGTAACTTTGGAAACCTGTCTTGTTATAGATTGAGCTTGTCGAAGGAAATTTAGAAGTCAAACTTTCGAAAAAATGAACGGATGCAA
>Ga0126342_10002169_pt1:22500-29942 | contig 29942 bp, 24 predicted proteins | sample Cyp1metagenome_FD_92528 | JGI IMG/M metagenome (GOLD analysis project Ga0126342, IMG submission 92528) | Coral microbial communities from Lord Howe Island, Old Settlement Bay, Australia - Cyphastrea 1 metagenome | ecosystem: Host-associated > Invertebrates > Cnidaria > Coral ...
TGAGTACCGTTTTCGGAACCCAGCCCAGCAAAGGATAGTATAATTACGTACAATGTCCGTCACTTGCAATCATCCTTCTTTCCTGCATAGAAACGGAACAAAACACAAGTCATACCGTCGATGGAAGAAATCCTGCACCAGTTTGTAACTATTGGTGGATGTGAAACACTGCGAATAATATGCTTATAATGAGATAAGCCATGTTCAAGGTTTGAACTACAGAATCCTTCGATATTCAAACATGGCAATGCAGGATCCGCACTTTGGGTGACTTTTTGGTGATGCGTGCTCGATCTTAAGGCCATTAGGTTGGTGAACGTGCTATCAGTGCTATCCTTCCGCTTTTCTTATTCTTATTCTGAACTGGTACCCTCTGGAAATTTCACATAGCTATCGACAATTGCCCACATTTTTGGAGGAATTACCTATATAATAAGACTGGGTGACGGGTGGTTTTCCCTACAGCTATGTTGATTGCCGGGTATTGGCGGCAGGAACATTATATGTCTTCATCATAAATGGCACATGCCATACTCAAAATGGAAGGCCGCGAAGGTTTACCCTGGCACTACCTGGTCAAAACCTGGCTGAAATCAACAAACGTTTGCTATCATACCACTTAACCAAGATAGCAAGGTTAGCAACCAAGCATTGTTGTGTCCAAGGGACCACAGGTCACTGCAGGCATTCTCTGCGTGCATGCAGTTGATATAATCCTGATGGGTGGAGGGCTGCTGGTCAATATGTCAAAAGGCAGGGACCATGGTCAACCCTACAGCTAGGATGTTTTTACTTCCTCGTCATCTTAAGTAAGCCTCAAAAACACAAGATACTCCGATTCCCAAACATGGATCTAGAACAGGCCGGGAGCATTAAATGTTGGCAGTACTGTTTGTCTACAAAAAGTTTTCCTCCACATCGCACACTTTTTTAAAGCAATTTCCCCATCAAAATCGCAATCTTGTGTCAAACCAAAGCTATAAGCAGTCCGTTCCGAGTATTGCGATCAATGGCGATGGGTTATAATAAGTATATTGAAAAAACACACTCCCATCGATAGTTTTATGATTCGCTGTGCCACACACATTTTTACAACCCCCAAGACTTACATCTTAAACCATCCAAAAGGGGTTACCATCTGTCAACAAACATGAAGACCCACCAGCCCAAGTTTTTCGGGCGGTTTGCTGACAACTGCCAGCATGTTTGGGATCCAAACCGTTGGTATATTCAACAACATTTACACCAAAAAAGGGCCCGACCATGAAAATATGAACGATACCTGGAGCATATAGCTTTGGTATCTTTTTTAAAATCCTGTTATCAAACAAATCCCAGTCTGCTTGCTCGCATGACAAAATCCGTCACCCTTCAATCGAACATGACAATGTCCAATGATTTTCCTATCACCTGCATGGCAACATGTGAATTTCCGGTAATATTGAAACTTCTATTTGGTGTGTACCCTCTGGTCAATCACCATGTTTTAATTGGTAAACCAACTAAAAAAAGGGCAATGTTCAATAGTTTTTTGTACGTTTACCAAAGGGTATATCCAACAATATCCCAGTATTATCCCATCATTCCGTTAATATCCCTATAAAACCATATTAAACCATAGAAAGCCATATAAAACCTCCATTTTTCGATGGTTTTCCTATGGTTTTCCCATTAAAATATGATTTGCCAATGATTTTCCCGTTGTTTTCCCGTCCTTGGCGTAGTTGTGTGCTTGCACTTGGACGGTTGGACTGCTGCAAATCACCTCGCAGAACTCCTGCGGCCACGCGGAGGGGTTGAAAAAGGTGGGTGCAACGGCGAAATATGGATTATTTCAAGAAATTAGAACATGCCCTCTGGTAAACTAACAAAAAGCTATTGAAAATTGCCATTTATAGTGGATTTACCCATTAACAATGGTGATTTTCCATAGCTATGTTAAATTACCAGAGGGTAGAACATAAATTTCACCAGACAAATAATGAAATTATAAAAAAAATAGCATCTGCTATTTACAAGAAATGAAAACACCGTTGATGGAAATCTAATGACATTTGTCATTATGTTCCCTATTGACGTTTCTACACGCTCGGGGCCAATTTTCCAACACCTCGCTGAAAATCAAATGATTTGACCATAGCACGGGAATCTCATCTTTATAAGCAATGATGCTCTATAAACATCCAACAAAATCTACCATCCAACAAGGTTTACCCACGCAAAGTAAAAACACACATGGAAATATTGTATGGAACAAATCATGCTTGTACAGCTTGTAAAGGATGTTTGGAGGCAATCATATCCAAAAATCAAGTGTAAGTTTGCTGGGTGTCGGTCCATTGTACCAGTACATCTGCAAATATCTGCAGTCGTGCGTGCGCACCTAACGTGCATACACATTAATTGCAAATGTCTCGCATACAACACAGTGTTGACACATGTCTGTATGTATGTGTGTCTGTATTGATGGATGGATAAATGCATGTATGTCTGTATGGATGGATGGCATGCATGCATGCATGAATGTATCAATGTATGCATGTATGAATTTATGTCAGGTTTTTTTGTCTGCATGTACTGTATTTTTTTGGTGGTATCTATGTATCTATGGATCAGGTATGTATCCATTGTATCAATGTATCCATGCATGTTCGAATGTATGTCTGTAGGTATGTACGTATGTCTATGTGCGCAAATGTATGCATGCATGCATGGATGTATGTTTGCATGTTTGTATGTTTGCATGCTTGCATGGTTGCATGTTTGCATGTTTGTATGTTTTTAATGTATATATGTATGAATGAATGAATGAATGTATGTATGTATGTACGTATGTACGTATGTATCTATGATCTCCGTATATCTGTATGTATGTATCCCTGTATTTCTGTATGTCTATATGTCTGCATTAATGTCCGCATGTAGGTACATATGTATTTATGTATGTATATATGTACGTATGTATGTATCTATCTATCTATCTATCTATCTATGTATCTATGTATCTATGTATCTATGTATCTATGTATGTATCATTATGTATCTATGTATGTATCATTATGTATCTATGTATGTTTGTATGTTTATATCTATGTGTCTATGTTTGAATGTATATCTGTGCGTATGTCTGCGTGTCTGTGTGTCTATATGTCTCTATGTCTGTATGTATGTATGTACGTATGTACGTCTGTACGTCTGTATGTATGTCTGAATGTCTGTATGTATGTCTGAATTTCTGTATGCATGTCTGTATGTATGCTGTCTGTATGTATGCTGTCTGTCAGTATGGCATGGCATGGCATGGCATGGCATGGCATGGCATGGCATGGCATGCTTTTTTTGTACCTATGAGTATGTGTAAGTGTATGTGTATTTATACGTATTTCAATTTCTGTATTTAGATCTGTTTGTGTCTGTAAAAATAACTCCGCATATAAATCAACATTGCGGGGTTCATAGATCTTTACGAACTGGGGACACGCGAAACAATGCATATTGTACATGTACATGTGTATCTATATATATTATATATATAATGGTGATTGTATGTTTCAATCAATGAACATTTCGTGCTGCATGTTGCCTCAGTAATATATCACAATAATTCACCAGCCTGGGAGAAAATCACTGTGGATTCCCTTCGCTAAGCAAAAAATATTGCAGGTCTTTCTGACAGCGTTACAATTCAGGCGAAATACACTACTAACTTTGAGCTCTAAAGGCGGTCTATGCCAGAAAATCAACAATAAACTACTCACTTAGTGATGTTCCCCACCTTCTTGGAAACAGTGGTTTTTCATCCCCGAAACGATCATCAATCCACAAGGGCTCAGCAACCATTGATCAGCTACGGTTGCATAGAAAAACTTTACGACAAAGAAAGTGCCTTCGACCAGGGTTTCCCAGAAACTACGGTAATTTAATTATATGTAATTACCAGAACCGTGGGCACTTTGGACACACTCTGTAAATGGTGGATCTTCCATATCTCTGTGTTAGTTAATTGAAGGGTATCTTGCTAATATTTCTACATATTTCTATGCAATGCCCAAAGGACATATTTTTCTTGTAGTGGGTTTACCGCATCAAGACCATGCGCAACCAACACAAAGCCCAGCTGTGGCCATTCTGTAGCAGTGATGTCGGTAGGTTCTTACATAAACCCGATATAGTCAACCCCGGATTAATAAACCATAATTTACTAATTAGGGTGGTACTTCCCCAATAGTCATAATCTGATACTTAAATGGTACTCACCCAATTAAACAGCCGTTTGGGGGTTTTAATCCAGGGTTGACATTATATAGTCAACTTTACGAACCGACCCAACTTAACCAACATAAAACATCTTTAAATCATTTAAATCCTCATTGTTGGTAAAACAATTGCTGTTCCTTGGCGAAAATGCACTGCAACTTGGCTTTCCTCAGTTTCCTTAAGCAGCTTCTGGTGGGTCCTGGACATGGAGGGCGCAAATATGGCTAAAACTCTGGCAATGCAAATCGCCAAAATGGCTCCAATGGGTCCTTGAGACCGGACATTGGTCGACGCCGGTCGACGTTGCTACGACTAGAGGTGCGGAACCCAGAGAGGATCCCGGGGTAAAGAAAGAACAAATACATCAAACACTCATCTAAGTGGGGTGTATCCTGTATATAACTGATATATCATATGATATGGTCATTATCCTACACTTCCTGGGATGCACCAGCAAGTATCTAGCATCTCTTTTGGGGCCTCTAACGCTTTTCAAGCTGGGTCGTGTAAGTAGTTGAACATGGGAGAACCATTGAAGTTTGGATACAAATGGTGAAGGTCAATGCACAGCTACGAGCCACAAAGTAAATTGACCAACTACTCCAGTCTTCACGATCTGTACATAAAGCGATTATACACGTATAATCCAATTCCATGGCACTAATAAAAGATCCGAATCATCAACCCCCATTACATTCCACCAGGGGTTGAAAAAGGGGGTAGTATACAACTGGTTGGTGGTTTGAACGATCTTGAAAAATATGAGTTCGTCAATGGGAAGGCTGACATCCCATAAATATCATATATGAAATGGAAGTCATAAAATTCATGTTTGAAACCACCAACCAGATATTGGCAGTAGATTCCCTAAGTGATTGGCCTCAGTGGTCATGGGATGATCTCATGTTTTGAGACAAGCCCCGTCGACTCACCAAGAAAATCACGAATTTTCACACCAGTTGGTTCATGGGGATTCCCACTTAACGGATTATGATGTTCTCCCCTGGGTTGTCGTATAACCACCTAATATCCTTAGAGGGAGGGTATTACAATATAGGGAATATAACTGTATATAACCTTATTATATATATATAATGTCGTATCCCCCTAAAAACTCAACTATAATCCCCAATAATCCTTATAATGACCAATCAACAATGTTTTTTTTCATGGCTCATGCGGTGAATTCCCAAGTCAGCCAAGGGGCCAAAGACACATCTCACAAATCCTTGGACTGGTGCAACTTCACAACGAAATACCAGTAAAATACCAAACAAACTGTGGAAATCTCTGGGTTTCCCATGGAAATTGTATACAAATGTTGGGTTTTCGATCTCCATGTTAGATTGCCAGAAATAATAAAGATCCCCTATCGGATGGGAGCCCTACTCCCACACTAACCTCATAACAAACACCAATAGTACGGGAAGTTTGCGGGAATCCCATCATTGGGGTCCCTGTAAATTCCATGGATGATGGGCGTTTAATGGGATTAGAATGGGATATAAAATGACAACGTTGATGCCAATATACCTGGCAGTACAATGGGATATAGTGAATACAACCATGGATACGATATGAATGATTTAATGCTCACATCAGAGCCAATAACAGGGATAGTTGGGGTATATATAAAGTCAAGCACTATACGGAGGTATATGTGACGGGACAATATCTGATACTTGGGGGGTGTCTGAAAATGGGCAATTCAATATACCCCAAAATTACATTTTTTTTGTTAGGAACATAGCGATCAATTATGGGATGGAATGGCATACCCTTATTTTATGACAAATGCTTACACTTTTCGGACTGATGGTTTCCCTCCATTCCAACATAACATGATCTTAGCCACTAAGGGTCAGTATCCGAATGATAAAACACATCAATTCAACGGCTGCCACAAAAATGGAACAAACACACACAAATCACACAAACACTACACACATGTCACATGTATATATACAGTGTGTATACATACATACATATATATATATATACATACACGGTGTGTGTATATATATATATTGCTGCACATTATACTGTATGTACTGTAAGTATGTTGAAATGGTCCGAAGCCAAAAAAATCATGAAATTTCAGCAGTGCGATCCAATAATAGGATCATACCAATTCAATTCATATCAGCCGATCATCCACTGTACTCATGCCGTGGTCAATCTGAGATCCTGCTTAATTTTAGCCACCGGTCATCAAACGTGGCTAGCTGGAAATCCCTGCGTTAATCTATAGATGGGGGATTTTCCATTGCCGTGTTTGATCAGCCCTTGGCAAATAAAAAGGCAATTTATGGCAAAAAATGACAAGTATCACCGTATCCACCCAAATACCCAATATTGCATGGCCATTTCAGGAGCCTAAAATGGCGTAGCTGCATTTTAGGGCCCTGAAATTTCCATTGATTCTTTAACACTCCCATATCCCATTTAGTAATATGATTGTAATTTACCAATCAGTTGGATACTTTCTGGTTGGTGGTTGAGCCCTACCCCTCTGAAAAGTATGAGTTCGTCAGTTGGGATGATGAAATTCCCAATAGATATGGAAAAGTAAAATTCATATTCCAAACCACCAACCAGTTATCTCATTAACCATTATTCACCACTATTAAGCACTATTAACCACTATGTTCCAATCAATTGGGCCTCCATTTACAAGGGATTTCCCATGGCCACGTTGGATACATTTTAAATATCAATTTTAAACTTTATACTTTACCATATCATCACTACATACCAGATATATCCATTTTATGATTGTAATATATCCATTTCAGTGGCTAATGATTGTTAATCAACCAGCTGTTATTCATCCATTTTATACTTCACCATATAATTCCATAGGTTTTAAGTACCAATCAGTTGGTTAATCCACCATTTTTGATGCCTCGCCGCGACGCCCAAAATCTGATCTTGTACCACCGGCTCCACTAGTCACTAGACCTGCTGAGAAAATGGGTATGAATCAATATAAGTGCTTTTATAATAGCATCACACACACATATATAGCGCCGGACAACTACTTAGAACATCGTTTTGGAAACTTTTCGGTGGGTACGCGCGCTCTACTTAGAACATTTTCGGCGAATAGGGGGACGTATGTTCTAAGTGACTTAGAACATATGAGGATCCTCTACTTAGAACATGCCATCATATATACATGTAAA
>Ga0126342_10002170_pt1 | contig 29937 bp, 23 predicted proteins | sample Cyp1metagenome_FD_92528 | JGI IMG/M metagenome (GOLD analysis project Ga0126342, IMG submission 92528) | Coral microbial communities from Lord Howe Island, Old Settlement Bay, Australia - Cyphastrea 1 metagenome | ecosystem: Host-associated > Invertebrates > Cnidaria > Coral ...
CAACATGTGTGCCACTTACAAGGAACGTTAACATGCCCCACCCCACCCCAACCCTTCAAAAACGTTCAAAACGCAAAAAAAAGCCACTTCGTGCCACGGCCGTGCAGTGGTCGGTGTCCAACTGTTAGTTTACCAGAGGGTAGTTTGTGAAACTCCAGTTGGTTGCTGAAATCTCTTTTCTTTCACTGCTTGAATCCTTGGGCAATGGATGCAATGGATGCAAGTGATACCCCGTGCCGGAGGTATCTGTGGAGCCTTGTTGGCGTGCTGGAGGCTGACACCGGGGTCAACCTTGGTCAATGGTAACTTCACCACCTGACAAGTACGTCTTTTCATTGGTGGCATATCTAATCATGTGGCCTCATGGATGACAAGGCTAGGAACCCACATCAAGGATGTGTACACAAGATGCTTGCCATAGCTGCAGACATCGTTATTTGTACCATTTTAGATGCATCTGAATATCTGAATTCTGACCTGCGGTGCCTCTGGTCCAATTTTTGAAGTGCAGGCATGGTGTGCACCGGCGCAGAAGGCCATGGGTGTCCGAGTCAGCCTTGGGCCTTGGGTGTCCGAAAGAATGACAGGAGCCATGGACCGAAAGGATTTTCCCAAGGGTTTTGGGGTGGGAGTTTGCTTTCCCATCTTTAGGGGGATGCTCCACTTTTCCGAGCCCAACGATCAGCGTTTTACTGGCAAACTTCAGCTCCACATCCCCTGGGTGCGTTTTATGGGTCGACATCTCTGTGGATGGGCTTTTCAAACTGACTAAGAAAGAACTATCCTCTGGTGATCAAACACGGCAATCCACAACTTACCTGGATATATAGATGATTTCCCATCAGCACTCTCATTTATAAGGGAGTTCCATTGCCATCTTTGATTATCGAAGGGTCACAACAAGGATCTTTGTACCCTAACCACACATGTTAGTAGATTGCTCACATGGAGAGACCACTGTGATGCTAGCCGCTAGCCTCGTTTTCTATGATTCTGGTGCAATGGTTCAGTAGGTCTGACAATGACTGAACATATGTACCCCCAAAATGTATGTTTTGCAGAGCAATGACCGAAAAGATAGAAAGGTAAATCAGAATACAGATAGAAGGGGATTGACCTAATAATATCATATAATATCATTTTCACTATAGACATAACAGAAATTTTGAATCCCTTTTGAAGATTCTCTATATCATTTTTCTATCTTTCTGCGGGGTCATCCCCACAGAAAAACCGTGTCACGCCATGTTTGATCCCATTGGACCAGGTCCGTGGCGTCGACGACACGACGTGTCTTAGATGTGTCCAAGGCTCGTAGCTCCATCGACAGCCGTGATCCATCGCCATCCGAAACTCGTGATAAAAAAATGATCACGATATATAATGGCTTTATATGGGAAATATAGATATAAGGAATACTATAGTTTAAATATAGTAACTATGGGTTTCAAGCAGTAAACCTTGATATCTGATGTGTATTTGACTTCTGGTTGATAGGTAAAAAGGGGTGATGGATGATGTTTTTTCGTCTATTTTTTAAGGATGCCCATGAATCAACCACTTGGGATTGGATACAGGCAATTTTTCATGGCGCAATCGGTTCACTACCACTTTAGCGACTGGGAAGAAGGGTCTCCCTTTATCAATGATAGATCCTAGTGTGAATCCCAGAGGTGTTGCCGTGTTGCTGCAATTGGGGATCACTTGCACCATCCATTTCAGCAGCTCCACTGGCAGCACGGATATCGTTTCTGATGACCAGAACGGTAGTAAGCAGAACACTTCCTTTTTTCACAGAATTGGAGGGAAAATTTTCAGGAAACCCCTACATTTGATGGTAAAACCCATGGGTTTCCGGTTAAGATTTTCCCAAGAAAACCAATCCATGGATTTTTGCTCACCACCCTTGCTGGTTGATCTCATTCCTTGCAGGTGATCTTACCATGAACCGGCCACACCTCCTGGCTCAAGCACCAAAAATCGCGCCGAGAAATAGACGACTTGCTGCAGCTTCCGCCCATCTCGCGATGGCCAAGAAAAGTGTCACTGCCACGTGGCTGCCACGGATGAAGTGAAGAAGTTGGGGAAAAACACATGGCGATGTGAGAAAATGACCAACACATCCATCAATGACCTGGCTGCCATATATACAAATTTACATCTGGATTAATTATAATCACCTCACGTCGTGATGTTGCTGGAATGATGGTTAGTGGGAATCATCCCCACATGGCAGCGTTTCACAAATTTCAGGTTGGTGAATGATTATAATTCAGCCAGATATATTTACAGTAATTAACATGTATGTATGTATATATATATATTATATTATACATAATACATAATATATATATATACACGACAGAAACGTAGATGCATCGGCCTTGAAAGATGAGGGTTCATGGATTTTGTTTTGATGAGTCTGAGTGGTTGTCGGTGGTTGCTCTGGCTTGTGTTATAGCCAGACAACAGGGCCTTGTTGCTGGGTAACTGAAGATGTCCAATTTATATGTAGTTCCATACACATATAGTTCGATACGTATATAAATATAATTGTATATATATATATACATATCGCAACAAAGAATCTTTTCTTGTGGGAGAGCCCAGTGTGACTTGTCGTGGCCAAAATTTCCATGGTTTCTGCGCAAGAAATGGCTGGGAATCCAGGATTGACATCAGCCGAGATGGGATTCGAAAAAATGGTGGAGTTTTAGGATTTGGCCACCGTTTTGCACCGTTTTGCACCAAGAAACATCGCTGGTTTTTCTTGGGGAAACTACTCCATCCGATCCATCCGAAGACGTCACCGACGTCAGAGCTCCCAGGTGGTGGGAAGCGGCAATTGGGGCATGGCGATTGCCACCATCATTGCAGGCGGAGCCTGCCGCGTCGGATCTTGCCGCATCCTTTGTGTCGTGGTCGCGGCTTGAATCCCCAGTGTCATATTGGGAATGACTGATGGTTCTGACTTTACCATATTACTTTTCGTCAAACTTATTGTTTTGTTTCTGTAATATCCTAGAATTGGAGAGATATAAGACTGGCTAAACAACATTGTAGGATATCTTTCAGATTGGCAATGATGTCTAAATCCATAAAGCCGAATTTGTGTCATGCCGCCATTCCCCCCAAATTGGATGGTGCACTGATTCAAATTTGAAAAGGTGGAAAGGATGGTTGGGTCCAAAGAATCTTGACCCATGTCCACCCACATCAATCTTTCGGTCCTTCCCAATGTTGCAGGCAACACTTCCAGACATCCGGAGTTCGAGGATACTCTCACTGCAGCTGAACTGCAGTTGGAGCACAAGTCCGGAAAAGGCAAGACTCAATACAATACTATAATACATACTATATTATATTATACTATATTAACATGTATATATACAATATAATATAATAAAATATAATATTATATTATATTATATTATACTATATTATACTATATTTGCGGATTTTTCGCAGGTCCTTTTTTTTGTTCGCATCCATAGCTACGGTGTCCGGCTCGATGCCCAGCTGTGATGTGAGGACCTACTTGGATGCGCACCCCGGAATCATTCTGACTAACCAACATTGTAAATAACTATATACACTCTGGTAATTTAACGTAGCTATTGAAAATGGCCATTAATAGTGGATTTTCCCATTAAAAGTGGTGATTTTCCATAGCTATGTTAGTTTACCAGAGGGTACTAATATCAATAAAAAATAATGATAACAATACCAATGATGCCAAGTATGCCAATCATAGCAATAGTAATAGTAATAGTCATAATAGCAACAATAACAACAACAATGATAATAATAATAATACAATAACAATGATAATAATAATAGTCATAATAATGCTATATACACATTGAATCGAACATCTCCCACATATCACTTCCGGGGGAACGATGCCTTTGTGCTTGTTGACCACTTCTGCCCGGGTTGCACCTCGAAGTAGATCCCTCATACAATATACATACATATATATTATAATTATATAAGTCGTATGTGTATGTATAGATATACATGATATATGTATATATATTCATATATGTATATATGTATATATGTATATATTCATATATGTATATATGTATATATGTATATATGTATATATATGTATATATATGTATATATATGTATATATATATATATATATATGTATATATATATATACGTATATACATATATATACGTATATATATATACATATATATATACATATACGTATATGAATATATATATATATTCATATATATATATACATACTCATATATAGCATCCACGAAAGGATAGAGGAGGGTTAGATTGACCACTATATCAGCATTGGATTTACCAGTTTTTCTATCTTTCTTGGGAGTTTGCTATGCGTGCAGCGAGGTATGGATGTTCGAAGAAGAGGTTCAGCACAAGGGCGTGAAGAGAAAGCTGTCGGAGGTCTTCAACGAGACCAAGGTTGCTGGCTGAAGGGTAGGTGCTGCCATAAAAAAAACCTAGATACATGGTCAGAAAATAGGCCTCAAATGTAAACATTTCGTACATGGCATGGGGTTTATTGGGTTTACCACTGGAGCTGTGGAAGATTCGTTGAAGTGTTTGGGGTAGTTGGCTAGCCATTACAAGAGATCGTGAGATGAAAAGGTTTAGTATCTGCGATTGGCCATGTGGGGAAGCGTAGGGCCAATCTGGAGCCCATTTCGACCTACTGATGATTTTGCAATCTTGGCATTCTTTGGGTTGATCATTTCGGCGCAAACATGTGTAGATTTCAAAGTGATCCCATTCTTTGGGTTGATGTCGAACCTATACCCACATGTCGGCCTGTTGATGCAACTTGGAACTCACAATCTGTCCAAGGATTTTTTTTGTTTTGCCAGCAGATTTCCAGTGGCCTAGCGTTGTTTCGCTACGCCTCTGTGAAGGCTTGGTCACTGTAAGACAAGCCCTGGGAGGCCAACAGGTGAATCAAGAAGTCCTAATTTGGAGATAATCCACGTCCGCAGATAACCAAGTGATGCTGTATTGAAAATGTCCACTTTCTAAAGGGATGTGCATGTGATAAAACCTTTGACCAACCTTTGGCACCAACCAGTTTTACAAGTGAACATGTTGGTTCTAGTTCTTTGCAAGTTGTGTCTTCTTGCTTCAATGGTTACAAGACGGAACTTCAGTCCCAGTCAACCCGCAAACTGTTAAATTCGCAGAGGGTATTCCTCTCCATTCCCAACTCCCAATCAAAATTATTTCACCATTTTAAACAATAAATGCCATTAACAAAAGTATAGCAACTACATTTTAACTAACCGTTAGTTTGTAAGACTGTTCACGACATTAGTAAGATTAGTAAGAATATTTACTCCTGCAGTTACTACAACGATTGTTGTTTATCAAGTAGATACTGTGGATGGAAGAAATCCTGCACCAGTTGGTAGATGGTAAACATCCCCTTGAAATCGCACTATTGGCACTTGTTCATCGGAATCCCAATAGTTGCCAACTGATGCACGATGTGTTCCATGCACAGTATACACTTGATAAAAACTATTGTTGTAGTAACTATGAATATTGTAACTATTATTACATAACTACATATTACCCTCTGGTTATTTAAAAACATCTATTTTCATGGGCCATTTTCCATGGCTATGTTAAATAATCAGAGGCTAATCATGTTAGACCCGTGCTCTCCTTGCGGGCCGGGCGCCGCAGGAGAACGTGAAGTACCTGCCTGGCATCACATTGCCAGAGCATGTGAAGGCCGAACCCGACCTCAAAAAGGCCCAGCGCGGTGGATTTCCATGGTGGATTTCCATGGGGTGAAAATGTGATGGTGAAACCCTAGGAAACCATAGGAACATGTTGATTTAACAACTAAAAATGGTGGATTTCCACGGGAATTGACTTGGCAAAGTTGACGCGGATTAACGTTTGGGTTAACGTTTGGGTTTATGGGGTATGTAGCTGGATGTCAATGGATTTGTAAACCAACTTAGAATGAGGGGGGGCCTCATCTTGTAAGGACCCCAATAAGAAACCCCAGTATGGGAAACTTATGGGAATAGATAATAGAGGTAGCAACATTGGGAGTCCCTATTAATTCCATGGATTTGATGAAGCAACAAGAATGGAATGGATTAGAAATCTCCGAAAAGAATGATAAAGATAGGCATTTGAGGCAAACTATCCACTAAATAGTGGTGAATTGCTTTCCTATGTTTTCCATAACTTCCGGGTTTCCAACTTTTCCCAGCTCAATGAGTTATAACTTGGGTTTCCAGGAGGATGTTGTTTCCTCGTTATCTCCAGGTTTGCACAACTTTTCTGAATCTAAAGGTGCTATAAACCGACATTCCATAAAAATCTTGGGACTAATGTTCTGAGCCATACCCAAAGGGGAATATGAAGCAACAAAAACGGGAGTTTATCCACCAAGAAAAGGGGCTTAGAACAAGAAGTACGGATAGTGGCTTGTTTGCTGGTTTCATCCAGAAATTATGGGAAGAAGTGGACAACAGACCAAGAAACACAGGATGAATGTATGTATATATATATATATAAGAAATTCCCCCAAAAAGGGAACATTACTTCATCAACAAAAACTGTTCTTGTAGGTATGGATCATGAGGTTGGGCACCTGTTTTTTGAATGAAAATGATCACACGCACCCCATTCTGGAGCCATACCCAATTCATGACCTGGGAGCAAGGTTCAGGGCCCTTCCATGGAAATGTTGAGAAAATCTTCCGGAGACTTTGTAAGGAACTTGCCAAGGAATATTGACATTTAGAGGAGCTTTGAAACGAGTGCAGTACTTGGAACCATCTCTGGTTTCCGCCTGAAAAATAGGAGGATCCAGCACTCAAAAAATGGCTAAAAACCAGCTGCAGGCAGTGATGTACGCAGATGTCCTGATTTGGGTCTTGCCCCATCAGTTCGTAGTCTGAAGCTCAGAAACGGAGCGGCCAAAGATGGCTTCATATTGAGAAAACCACACCAGATGAAGATGCTGGGTAGGTCAATGTTTTTTTATCCCAAGGAGAATCCATGTATATACACCTTTGGTTATTAAACCACCATTTTTAATAGGTAAACCATCTATTTCGATTAGGGCCATCGACAAACCATGGCGAACTGTTAGTCATGACCAGAGGCTAAATCTGCTTGGTGCTTTGACATCTGTTTTTTAATCCAGAGAGACGATCCTCAGGCGCGAACCGTGTCGAACATGGGGAAGATTAAGGACAGCTGCGTTTCGGTGAGCCCGGAAAGCCCGGACTGGGACGGGAGCTCACCATTTGGTTGATGTAAGTTATGTAAGTTATCATGGCATAATCCATCATCCATAATCATTATGATTACATATGATAATTCGTTGGACTTTTTTTTTTAATCATCACCCACTACGTAAGTTTGTTGATCACCCTTTTTGTTATTTCATCGATTTATGATATGGCATGGCATGGCTGCCACGAATAAGCCACGATTTTTGGGGACATGGCGCCCAGTTCCTAAGTGGGATGATCATCATGATCCTCCAAGTACCCAGAATTGATCCCTAAGCGAAAACCTACAGGAAACCGCCAAAAATGGGAGGCAAAATGGTGTTCGGTTTGTCTCCCTTCATTCCATTGATCATATTTTTTTGATCTGTTGATGAGTTCCATCACTTTTTCATGCTTAAATCCATATTTTCACGTTTCAATCCAACATTTTCCGTGGTTTTTTGTTCCACCTTCCTGGTTATTTCTGGAGCTGAGGTCTGATCAAGGGTGGTTTGGAGTTGGAGGGCGGCAAGCTGGGCTTGTGCTCCGACCTGCTGCGAAAGCTCCTGGGTCATGAGGCAGGCAGAGATTTGCAGCAGTGAAGATATGGAGGTTTGTTTGAAAAATGACCCCTGTATAGTTGATTTTGCTATTCCAATGATTTTCCAGTTCGCTAAGTCATGGGGGTACCCTCAAATCATCTATTTCTCCATAGGATGTTCCATGAAATAAACCATCCAGCTATTGGGGTAGCCACGTGACTCAGGAAACCCCCATATATGAGTTTGTCTGAAAATGGTGTATACCCATTTATGGCATTTTTAGTGAGGCAAATCGTGATGAATTGATCATGAAATTCGGGGGGCACCTGATTTTTAGACAACACCATATAACTGTGACCCAGAGGAGTCTGATTTAAAATTCTTCACCAGAAGCTATCTGTCAGGATTTTACCAAACACAAGCTTCAAGTCATTGGATTGAGGGAAAATCTGCAGGAAACCATGGTTTTTACCATTAAATATGGGGGTTTGCTGTAAATGTTCCCTTAAACCAATCCATTGAAAGCTGGTGAAACCGTGGTTTCACAGCTATTTTCCATCAAAAAAGATCTCTGGGATGATCACAACTCCAATGATCCCCATGAAATACTGGTAACTTCTCTGAACGTCTGCTGTGGCATGGAGAGAATACTTCTGTTTGGGTGCCTGTTTATGATGATTTGGTTTCAGCATCGCTGGTGCGGTAGTCTTTTGGACCATCCATAGTACAAGCTCCTGGGCAGATTTTTTGGGGTACCAATTTCTTGAATGCGAAACAAAATCAGGGCGATCACTACTTTTTTTCTTCCTGGTCTCAAAGTGCGTTTGAAAATTGGATCCCCCCAAAATTTGATGCTTATTATCATATTGTTTTCCATGGTTTTCCCTTTTAAACTGGCCATTTGGAGGTAAACGCCATTTGCACATGTGTGCAGGTTGGAGTGCTCATGGGCGCCAACGTTGGGGGGCCTCGGTCTCCGATTTTAGATGTTTCAAAGACCCAGTGGTTCATCGTTTTTTTTTTGGAGACTAGCAATCTACCCTGGCTTATTGGTATATCAACCAACTATATTATAATTGTTGGTTGATATCGGTCTAAAACGCTGATGATTAAAGTTTCCATAAGTCCGGGATATCAACCAACTTTCGATTGTATTTCGTAAGGGAAAGCGAGACATTTTATGGCATTGGCTCCTTGCGCAACTTGCAAGACGTGGGAAGGGAACACAGAGGCACTGGGATCCCTGAAATGTAGAGGAACTGAGATATGAACCATCCAAAGTATGCCGGTTCTGGGGGGTCAAAATGTGTTTATGACCCATGTCATTCATACTATATATATATATTATATATATATATTATATATATATTATATATATTATATATATATATATTATATATATATATCAACCTACTAAATACAACTATCCCATTGATATGTAATTTAGTAATCATTGATAGTAACTATACTATAAATGAATATCCCATTACAACTTACTTATTAACATATATTTCTATATTCTGACGTGATCAATGTCCCATGAGTTTTTCATCCCGTGCTAGGTGGCCAACGAAGTGGCTGCTGGGGAGTTCTGCGAAGCGACCTTGGGTATTCAGGCCCAGCGTTTTCCGTCCAGGTCAAAATATGGAGCTTTCCGAAGTCATGTGGGGAAAGTCATCCAACAAACTGGTGATAATCTGTTATAATCAATGGGAAAACTTCAATGGTTTGGGGCAGCCATCCTTTTCTGAAACCTCCTTTTTTGAGGGTCCTGGCATTTTTTCCCACGACCTTTTGGTGCTTACATGATGATTACAGAACCCCCAAAAAGGCGATATTTGGCTGGTGAATGCTGGGGAACAAATTGGCCACAACAGTTTTGGGTTTCTTGGTGTCTTCAGTTTCTGTTGTCTAGAGCCCGGATGTTTTAATCACTTTAAATTCACATTGAAGCTTGGGGTATCTGAAAACACCCAGTATCATGATCATCCTGGATCTCATGGTATGAGGTTGATCAAATGGACCTTTGTTTGGCGTTTTGGGCCTTGGAGCGAACCTCAACCCCTAAGCATCCGAAGATTTTTCCCACCGGGCCACATTTTTTTTACAGGACAAGAAGCACATGCAAATGCTCGTGAAGTTGCACCTCAACTGCGTTCAAGTTGGGGGGGTTTTCACATCACTTGAAGTTGGTTGTGAATAATATGGGTTATTTTCTTTCCAAAAGGCCAGGTCAGCGGATTACTTGCCAAAGGTGATGAGATTTTTTTGGGTTTTACTTGCGGACCACTCCGCAGTTTGGGTCATACAGTACAGCTCGTATGGGTAAATGGGGATTTAGGGGCCCAAATGAGAAACGTGAGAAACCACGAGGCTTTTGCAAAATTTCTGAGCAATGCTGGAAGTTCCCATGGCACGAGTTAGTCAGCGCTGGAGATTTTCATGCTGCGGTCATTGAATCTCTATGCTCAGCTAGAGTAGCCAGTTGAGCACTCTCACTTGACTGTTTTGTGCAGGACATTTTACTTACCCTCTGGTTATGACTAAGATAGCGGAAAATCACCATTTTTAATAGGTAAAGCATCTAATTATTTCTATGGGCCATCTATACCATGGCTATGTTAAATAACCAGATGGTATAAAAACTTGAAGATGAACATCTCAGTCCGAGTCAAAAATCGAGGACGCAGGGAACCACAATGTTTGGTAATTCTCAGTCTTACTCATCCAAGTGTGGGCTTGTCTGAAAATAGGGTAGCCGAAAAAAAAGAAGAAGATGTTTTATCCATCTTTATCATCATCTGCTCCACTATAATTGTCATTTTGGGGTATACCCAGTTTTCAGACAAACACATTTCCATAGATCCATACGTTCAATGAAAACAAAAAAACGTTTTATTTGGTTAGTCTCCCATTTCCTAGCTGTTCTTAGCAACCCAAACCAGAATATCTTGTGCAGTCATATCCCATTATAATCATGTAATCCATATTTATCTCCCCCCAAAAACCCCGCATGGTTGGTTAGATATCTCACTATGTGAACTCCCAGAACCACATGGTTGGTTTTTTCTTGGACGAGATCTGACCCAGGTTTGATTGCCGCACCTTCCGCGTCACCGCTGTGGATGACATCCCCGGAGACGAGAAAAATCGCTGGTTGGGATCGCTGAGGTACCCAGGTACCCGAAATGGTAAACGTTTACAAAAAACGATGGAAAGATCCACCATTTTATAGCTGGGTAAATCAACGAACTAACTAAATGACAATTTTCAATAGCAAACTGTTTGTTTACCAGAGGGTACCATGGAGGAACACAAAACAAAGATAAACAAAGTTTAGCTTGGGAATCAATGAAGAACAACTTCACCAGTTCTTAACTGAGGTGCCACCTGTGTTGTTTTCGAAGATCAGGTACCACCACTTAGATGAGGTACTAAGTAATGTTAATCCAGCACGAGTAAACCCCTAGTTTGTTTAGTAGGGATGCCAATTTCGAATCGGAATGTAGAACACTATTTTGGGGGTCAACTCCCCAATTCATCGCCTTAATCTGGAATTTTTCCATTGCTTAACCAAGATTTCTCAACCTTTAGCGGACTGGGAGTAAACATCACCATTTTTCATATTTTCTCATCCACAAACAGGCCATTTTCCATAGCGTTTTTTTTTTTTGTGCCAAAAAAAAGGCGACTTTTTTGTTGCCGCTGTCACCTGTAGAGGAGTCGAGCTCTGCGGTGCCTTGAAAAACGTGGTCGCGCTGGGTGCAGGCCTTTTGACGGCAGAGCCATGGGGATTCCATGGATTTTTTCCAGAAAAAAATCCGATGGGATTTAGGGATTTCACTAGAAAACACTGTGAGAAGTTGCCAGTTTTTTTTTGTGGCTGATTTAACTATGGTTTATGGTAGATATAACTAACATGATATTTTTCTATAGTAATATTTATTACATACTATGACAGTATATATATATAACAGCTATATTAATTATCATTTTATATAACACTATATACTGTTATATAACTGTTATAGTACAATTAGTCACTATGTCATAGTACAATAACCACTGTCATATATAACTATCGTAATATGTCACACATTTTTGGTTAAACCGTACAGCCACATACAGCCACTATATATGACTTGTCAGCGAGGCTTCTGCGACGGCCTGGACTATGGAGGCAACACCAAGGCGGCCTTGATCCGCATCGGCCTGCAGGAGCGGGTTGGCCGATGGCTGGATGAGTTGGATGATGGCCACTGTAGTGGTTTATAGAAAAGCCATAGAAAAGCCATAGAAAAGCCATAGAAAAGCCATAGAAAAGTAGTGGTTAAGCCACACATAAGCCAACAAATACATGGATAATCATCGGATAATCCCCAGTTATAGTGGTTTATACTGGGGATTATCCATGTATAACTGAGGCATATGAGGTATACAATGTAGAAAACCATTTTTCATCTTTTGAAACCCAATGCAGCCAACAGCATGATACGTTTCATCACAAACAACCACATACACACACCTCTCTCTCTCTATAAATATATACACATGTAATCAGACACATTTTCGCCATAGCATACCACATCATTTCACACAATCAATTTCCTATACACATTCATCACAGCACACCATCATCATATGTTTCGTCGGTAAAATTAGACAATATTTTGTTGGGAGAAGAAAGATGGGAAAGGGGTATCTACCAGAAAAAACAACATAAACACCATACACATTTCACAGGAGTGAATGAAAAGAGTTTACTGAGACGCCACTCTCGCGTTGGTGTTCATCAACCGCATTTAAACGTTTGACATCCTTGTCTTCTCCACGGCCACAACTCTCAGAAGGCGTGCCCCGATGGGATGGGATGGAACATGATTCAACATACTCAGTTCACCAATATTTTTGGATGGGTCAAAACCTATCATTTCTATAGACGAATGGGGCTGAATGGGGATGAACATCCATTTACCAACTATTTTAGGCTTCACCAGGGTACCGTTTGATTTTGACTCACACTCATTTTGTTTTGCAAAGCCTACCAGACTCATATGTTTTGCAAGGATCGGCTGGCCCCAGCAACCATTCCATCTCAAACAGATGTGTGTCTTATCGACAGTTGATTGAACATCGATGATTCATAGGGATTCCAAGAAAGAGGACACAGTCACAACAACATTCACCAAACTGGTCCATCTTGAGCTTGCCACAGCCTGCATTGACACCCCGGTAGTTCTGATGGGATCTGAGCAAAGCAATGAGAGCGCACCCCACTCTGCACCCGAAAGCCAACCATTGTCGCCGCCAGAAGTCGCCACAACCCAAAGCCCACAGTCCCCACAGCAGCCTGATGCTGTCATGTGGCGCATCGGCCCCGGGATGAGTTTGAAGGATTTGGGCCTTGGAAGGCCGCAATTCGAAGAACAGATCGGAGATGTCGGCCCTTTCCTGCAGCTTTACCGTGAAGGGCCTTGGATTATCGTGGAGAACATTTCAAGCTTTGCGCTTGGGATACTGCCCCAAGTTCGGCGGGGCCGCTTTCTCCGTGGCGATGAAGAAGGGCTTTCGCAGGTCTTGGAACCTGGCGAGACTTATCAGCTGCGGTTTTCAACAGACGAAGAGCACTATCGCATGGGCTATGAGTCCCATCTTCCACATTTTGTTTGCGATGGCATATCCAAGAGGGTCGACCCGACCCAGATCCGGTTGATCTGCCAGCCTGCTGCTCGCGATTCCGACGGGTGGTACTTCATGAGTGGCAAGGATGGTGTTGGACGACCAGAGGTCTGGCTTGTCTACATAGACTTTGCAAGCGTTGCAGACACTATCGGCTGTTACGGCTGTTATGTGAAGCACCAGCTGATACAGACCTGCACATTCTTGGATACTCGCCGGCCAGCCAGGAGGGTTGATCTGCCTTTGCAAGAGATTCGCTTTTGTCAAGACAGTTGCGGGCAGGAATTTCGTGATGGCAGAAGTCTACAGTCCACTGTACAGCAGCTGAAACAGGTCAAGTGACGGTCGCTGAGCTTGGCATTCGGGTTGTAGCCTTGGAGTCTGTACACTTTGCCCTGGACAATCGCCGCCTAAAGTGTGTAAAGTCAGCCTTTCCGGCGAGCCAGTCCATCCCGGTGCTGCTGGTAGATTTGCGGGAGCCTCGTATCAAGGAGGAGTGGGACTCCAAGTTCACTGCCGGCAAACGGATCTCAACTCATGAGGAGGCCCGGCAGATGGACCTCGCTCCACAGAATTCAAAGGGCAAGGGCAAGGGCAAGGGCAAGAAGGGTAGAGGCAAGCCTAGGGGCAAGAGGGAGAACCGGCCATAGTTGGGTTCGGCCTGACCTCGAACGAAGTTTCAGCAGCAGATGGGAGCGGTGGCTTTTTTATTTTTTCATGATTTTTGCAGAGTTGAGCTGATCACACAAATGTGTTCCAGTGTCACTGCATCTCATAGTGCCAGCGACCAGAAGCTATGCTGAGCTTATTTGGCATTGGAAAAAGAGCCTTATTTTTTGGCAGTGACTTCAACCAGAGCTTGGAGTGTGTAATTTTTTACCCAGCAGTGTCCAAACCCTTACCATTTTGCCCCGCTTACCCCTTCAACATCTGCCATCCTGACAGGTCTTGTACATCAAGTCGATTACAACCGTCAACAGCACCATCCACCAGCACCACAAGCCTCAGGTACAGCACATGATGCTAAGCCCCAACATCTAATATCTGGTTGGTGGTTTGGAACATTTTTTATTTTTCCATATATTGGGAATAATAATCCCAACTGACTAATATTTTTTGGAGGTGTTGAAACCACCAACCAGTAATATTTTCTGGACAAGTTGATAGTGTAATTTTCAGCATAGGGCTCCAGCGGGACGGGGAAAGCTGAAGGCTGAAGTGGAGAAGGGTTTTGTAACCTTTGTTGGTTGATTATTATAGGGGATTGTACTACCCAATTCAGTATATATATATATTTTTCTACGTCCCACGTGGATAAACACGAAACCAACTGATTTTCCTTCTAGCTTGTGGCTTAAGGGCACTCTTTCTTGATGATGAGTCAATTACATATATATATATATACACACATGTTTTATTAGATTACATTGGGGATCATCAAAATCCATTGTGGGAATAGCTATCAACCAACCAGTATAAAGGGACAACAGAGGATTTTCAACACTGCTCATGTTTAACGGGTCGGTTTTGGCGGGACACCCCAACCAAAACCACCGTATAACTAGGCATTAGAACTGGGAAATTCCTACAATCACTGAGTGGGACAGCCACCCATAATTTTATGAGCTAATCACATCCCATTTGTATGGGTAATCCACCCGACAGCTGGTATTCTTACATTACATGCCATCGATCCCATCCAATTTCGGGAAGACCTCCCTGGAATGACGATCAGCCAAACCATAATTTGACATGACAACCTGCCATCATATCATATACATGTACATATACATAATACATATACATATACATATACATATAGATACACATACACATATACATATACATGTATATACATATACAAATATTATACTGTATTATATTATATTATATTATATTGTATTATATTATATTATATTGTATTATATTGTATTATAGTATATTTACATTATATTGTAGTATAGTATATTTATATTTATATTTACATTTATATTATATTTATATTATATTATATTATAGTATAGTATATTTATATAATATAATATAATATAATAATATATAATACATAATATATAATATATAATATATAATATATAATATACAATATATAATATATGATATATAATATACAATATACAATATATAATATATAATATATAATATATAATATAATATATAATATAATATATAATATAATATAATATAATATAGTATTATATTATATTATATTACATTATATTACATTATATATTATTGCATTATACTATATTACAATATTATTTTATATTTTACTTTATTGTATATATGTATATATATATAATGTTTATACATGTATCCGTACAACCCCTTGTTGTACATAATTTTGGTGAGGTGATGGGTGCAGATTGGCCAGACATAGCTTGCGATACACTCTTTTGAATTTAGCACATGCATAGGCCGCAGCGACGGAGCTGCATTGGCATTTCACCCCTTTGGGGGCCATTGACGGACCGACCCGGCTCGAGAAACTCCTGGTTTGAGGAGATGAAGACTTTCATCAGGTACTTCTACCCTGAGGCCGACTTTTTGTGGGGTGGCAAGGTGGCTGCAGGGTCCACTAAGAAAACCAAACAAATAAGGGTCCTAGAGGTCTGAGGTAGTGTAAAGAATTGGCCAATCCGGACTTTTTGGGGCCAGTGATGTTTGTTGAACCAGAATGATGCAGCAAAAAGACCTACCACCGGACATCAAGATGGCGGGATTGAGGTCAGGATTCAGATACCTATTTGTCAGCTAGCCTTGACGAAAAATGTTGTAAACCTTGATGGGGGCGGGGGAGAATATCTCAGTCCTGAGACATGCTACTGGTAATGTGCTTCATACAGTGGCTACGTCTACGTGGAACTTTGCAATATTGGCCCGTTAGAAGTTGACACGATCTTAACCCAACCCTCAGCGCGGTAGCAGCAAGCGCCTTCCGCCTGTGCCAAACAAAGGTTCCAATACTTGGTACCTCCGCATCCCCAAACAGATGCTTCTTCGCAACAGATTATTCGCTGCATTTCCGTGTTACTTTCGTTTAAGGAATAGACTCTAGACCATTATTATCATGTTTCGGGAAAAACTAGACATGATCCTCACAAATTCAGAATATTCCAGCTGCTCATAGGTTCCAGATGGTTCCAGCAACTTTGGGCCGCAACTCATCAGCACCGGTGCCCCATGACCAGCCTACCGACCGGTGCCCCATGGCCACTCGGAGCGGCAGCCTGGGCCGGGCGCGTTCGGAGGCGGCGAAGCTTCCGGCGGTGTCGCGCAGGGTGGGCAGTTCGCCACCGGAGAGGAAGGCCATGGCGGGTGACGCCTGGGTGGCTGAAGAAGTTGTGGGTTCCCCAGGTGATGGCCCATGAAAATCATGAAAATCATGGGGAAAATGAAGTTTTAAGGAATTTTGAAGGCATGGGGTACCATATTTTGGGACCGAATCGGTGGGAATGGTAAGCCATCTTTACCCAACTTTACCATTTGGGGCGGTGTTAAAAACTATATGCCCAAAAAAATACGATTTATCATTTGCATGGCCCCGATGAACATCCCAAGAACGAAGAAAAAATCACTGAGATGGGGATGGGTCAAAATTAAAGACCAGGGGCTTGTTTTTTTTTGAGTGTCAACTATCTCATTCTGGGGTACCTAATAACTCGACCCATACCCAGATGTTCATCCAATTTTGGGAGGATTCATTCTGGCATCTTGGCCTCAAACTTTGGCATGTGGATCACAAAGGGTGAATAAATATGTTGGCGCCCGGGGGAGCAACCCCCACTGTCAGATGACCGATGTGGTCTGCCGACCTGGTCAGCAGATCGATTCTGATGATTTGGGCACCCCCCTGAACCCCCAAACTTGTTTAGATATGTTTAGATTCCATTCAGCATGGCCAGGCCCCAAGCAGTCAAAGCACTGACAGATCTTCCAAGTTGCCTTCCATCGCTCTGGGCCCCGGTGTTCCCAGCGGTTACCGCGCCGACATGGAGGCGCGGCCCAAGCGCACCCCGCCCACGGCACCCCGCGGGAAGCCGCCGGCCGGCCGCACCCCAGCAGTTTCCAGCGCCGTGGCATCGGCGCCCGCGGCGGGAGATGCGGTGGATTTGAAGAACTACGTCAGTGATGAACTGCGCAAAGTCCTGGAGGAAGAAGAGGTGGGGATGGATGGGTCAATGGGTAGCAATTGCGCATTTCAACGAAGAATGGAACATGATGTGAGAGCAACAGAATGCGGCGGCAGTTTGAAGGTGGGTATATGATGGTATATGGTATATATCGTATTGTAAATTGGAAGTGGATGATTTGTTTCCGGTAACTCCAATTGCCGTGACTTGATGTTTGAATTCGATCATTTCCATGGGTCAAGAATCGTTGTCAGGTCTCCTACAACTGGCGCCGGAGGCCCAAGCCGGTGGAACAAGCACCTCCAGCGGCATCTGGATCCTCCCAGGGGAGACAAAACCATGGTGAGGTAAAAAACTCCAAATCGTCGCCGCCAAGTCGAGCTGCCCCAGCCCCAGCTGCGTCGGCCCCAGCTGCGCCACCGGCTGCGCCACCGGCTGCGCCACCGGCTGCGCGGGGCACGGGCTATGCGCTGGCGGTGAAGGAAGGATCGACTGTAGGTGCGGTTGGGGATGCCATCCAAGCGGTCGAAAGTCAACCTCTTCCGTCATAAAACTATACGCCCCACATGGTCCATAGGTCCATAGGTGTTTCAAAAACTGGGATCCCCAAGGTCATCCTGGGCATGGTCAAGTTGCAGGCCACATTCGTCCCCTCATCAGCTTTCTTGGATACCCATCTCTCCCACAGTCCTATCTCAGGTGGCGTCGCGGCCTCGCTTCAGCCATGCTTCTGTTCGAAGTTGGAACCCTCCCAGTTGACGCCCAAAATCCGCCTGGTCTCCTATGATGGTGGCATAGCAATGCTCATGGCTGGTCCTTTGTGTGGCGCGGCGATAAGAACATGGAACGGTTGGAGAGCACAAGATGGGGCTGGATGTTTTGGGCAATCAGAACCACTGGGTTATACGTCTATATGAAGCTATATATATATATTACTATATATATATATTATTATATTATATTATATTATATTATACTATACTATATTATATTATATTATATTATATTATATCATATTATATTATATTGTATTGTATTATTATATACACATACAGTCACATAAATATCCCATACCAAAAGGTCACAAAAATCACAAATCCCATCCCCTCATATTTCGCACACCATCACCGAAACCGGTTCCGTTGGATGGGAAAAAAGTCCAGTAGCTGGGCTCAACCAACCAGATTTCCCAAGGAAGGACACATCGATTCACTAAAATGGGCAGAAATTTGTTGTGCATGGATATCACCATGGGTATTTACCTTCATAATTGGGATATAACCCCTATGGTCAAACATCTGTTTTTTTCTCTTCCATGTGAATTGTTTCCACATTTTGAAGAAACACTCAAGTCAAAAAGACGGGATGTTGGTGAATATATTCATTGTTAGTGAAGTATCCCAAGTATTTTCTTTCCAATTTCCAGCGCATATCATCATTGGTGAGTTTTAAATTGCAACAATCTGGGGATGATCAGAAAAAGTCAAGACGTCCGTCTTGAAGTTACTTAGGGGTCAGGATGGTCAGGAATTGTAAGTGGATAAGGATTACCCTCCGGTAAACGTTTACGTAGCGAACTGGAACATCCCCATTTTATAGCTGGGCAAAGCAACTATTTCTATGGTCATTTTCAATAGGGAACTGTGAAATTACCAGAGGGTACGGATTATCTATAACCGTAGGACATCCCCTTATGATCGCACATGTTTGGTTGACGCGACCCAATACTCCAGTCAGATGAATGGAGCATCCCAAGTTGTATACATAGATTACCCTCTGGTAAACGTTTACAGTTTGCGAACTGGAAAATTGCCATTTAGTTAGTTCGTTGATTTACCCAGCTATAAAATGGTGATTTACTCAGCTATAAACAAACAGTTGGCTATTGAAAATGGTCATAGAAATAGTTGATTTACCCATGAAATAAGGTGGATCTTTCCATCGTTTTTTGTATGTTCACCAGGCCGGGTCATGTCGGTGAACCACTTCCGATGGGTCCAGGTAGCTCGTCCACGAAGACGGCTCCACCTCCACGATGGTTTTTGCGCTGGATCCAAGGTTTTTTGCTCCAGAGATGGGTTGGATCAGTTTCCCACATGTTCGTTTAGCCTCTGGTAAATTAACAGTTCGACCCTGGCAGTTGTTGGGGTTGGAAGATGAGTGAAACCATTAAAACTAGGCTATTTTTTCAGGGTCCAACTGTTAATTTACCAGAGGGTACCCCCCAAAACTGATAGGGTGAATTTCCACTGATCGACGGCTATCAGATCTATCAGTTTCCCATATATCGGATGTTAGTTTACCCCAGGATGACCAGCAAAAATCGGGCATTTCACCAACAAGAAAGTTTTTTTTTTTTTCAGAACACATGAACCAATATCAACTTGGAAACCAAGTACCCTAATCGTAAAATGTCAAATGACATATGACAAAATCATACAAAATCCATATACAGAAAAAACAGATGTAGGGCTTCAAACTGTTGCACCCTCATGTTGGATCCATGTAAATACTTAGTCCCCAAAAATACTATTGTTCCAACTGCTTTGGCCAACTGTCTTTGTTTTAGCTGTGTTGGTTCACCACGGCCTGTCCTTATTTGTGATTCCATGTCTATAAGCCCCTGGGCTTATCGGTTGCAGTGGTGCCATCAACATACAGTACATGCCACGTGCCGCAAGGTGATCAGGTTGTTACCCTCTGGTAATTGAACAGTTTGCTATTGAAAATTGCCCAGTCGAAAGTTCGTTGATTTACCCAGCTATAAATGGTGATTTTCCATGGTTTTCCCATTAAAAATGGTGATCTTCCCATTAAAAATGGTGATTTTCCCATTAAAAAATGGTGGATCTTTCCAGTTCGCAAACTGTTGGTTTACCAGGCCGGGTACAACTGATCCGCTGGTCCCATCGAACTTGACCATGGCACATGGCACATCGTGGCACCGGTTTTTTGGTTTTTGCAGATCCCCATGGCTGGGAAAAGCCCAAAAAAATCATAAAAAATCCCTACTTTTTTGGTCCATTTTAGATGATTGAATCCATTATAACTATTTCCACTACCCTCTGGTTATTTAACAGTTCGCCATGGAAAATCACCATTTTCAATAGGTAAACCCAGGTAAACCATCTATAAATGGGCCATTTTCCATGGCTATGTTAAATAACCAGATGGTATATTCCAAGTACGGATGGTTAAATCAGGTTAAATCATGTCAAAAATCCCTGGATATTCCGATGATCTCCTGGTTTTTCGGCCAACAAAAAGACCCCACACAGGGTCAAGCCCCAGTTCGTTAGCTAAGTTGGTGCAAAGAACTATAATAACAATAGCGAACAATAGTGTATGATACGTAAATAGCTACATTTAGATGGGGTTTTCTCAACCAACAAACATACCCTCTGGTAATTTAACATAACAATGGAAAATCACCATTTTGTAGCTGGGTAAATCAACGAACTTTCTACGGCCATTTTCCAGTTTGCAAACTGTAAACGTTTCCCCGAGGGTAACTTATCTTCCACTATAAGTAGGTTTATAAAGCCCATGAAAACATCCATTAACTAGTTCGTTATATCTACCATAATTAATAAACCATAGTTAAGCCAGAGGGTCACAGGGTATCCATTTTTTAATGGGTACATCAACTATAAATGACAATTTTCACTAGCAAACTGTTAGTTTAAATGACTATTATAGAATCATTAATAATCATTAATCACCATTATAGAATCATTAATCACCATTAATCACTATTAATAAACCATAGTTCCTGCAGGTCGCAGTTCCAGCAAAGTCTTCAGCCTGGCGGCAGAGGATTGGCTCCGAGCTGAGTTGGGCTCCACGGAACCGTCTCCAGGCCGTTGGGGCCGCGTTGCGGTTCCAGGTGGAGAAAGTCAAGGACCAAAATATCCCACTGTTTTGGCAACAGTTATAATACTGTAGTTATGTAAGTTATATATGGATATATAAATATATATATATGTAATATGTAATATGTAATATGGAATATGTAATATGTATGTATATATTAATATATATAAATGATTATATATCTATATCTAAATCTTGTCCCATAAAAATGTGCCATCATGAATTATCATTACCCATTGTATGACTCTAAAATCCCATGATTGACTGATGATATCTATAGGGCGCCCCATGAAATGATTGGTTACCCTCTGGTAAACTAACATAGCTATTGAAAATGACCATTTATAGTGGATTTTCCATTAAAAATGGTGATTTTCCACAGCTATGTTAAATTACCAGAGGGTAATTTTGCTCCAGGTGCGCCCCGCGACGTGCTCGCCGGGCTCGTGCCTCCCAAAGCGTTGCTCGCCGGGCTCTTGGGCGATCCATCGCTGAACAGCGCGGCTGGCGCGGGGCTGGTGGACACTTGGGACATCTCAATGTTGGGGGCACCAGAAAACACCAACAGAGATGTTGGGGATGATGGGTTTTCCTGAGTTTTTTCTTACTGAGATGGTTAAAACAGTCACTGTTTTTTGATGTTCATTTTTGGGATGTTGTTGCAGTTGTGCAGACAAAAAGTGTGCGTTCTATGGCGCATTTCCATGTGCTGCAATCCTGTAACATCCTCCTTGATATCCCCAATGTACTTGGTGCTTGCTGATTTCCCCCATTGACATTGCTGATTGTGTGTTAAAGTTTGATTAGATTCCCGTTGCATTGTAGTAAAGTCGGCACGATCACACTTGCATCTTGTGACCTCAAATGCCTGAAGTGATCTCTTCCAGTCATGATGGTTTGTGTTGTTGGTTCTTTTGGCTTGATCACTGACACAATACAACCTGCTTTCTGCTGAGATGCAGGGGATTAGTGCCGTCTTCAGGGAACATCTAGTTATAACTATACTTATACAGGCCGATATATCCACCAAGGGCTAGTGCTTACATCCATGGAACTCATTGCAAACCATTTGATATCATTCATTGGGGGCTCAGATCAATTCACCCTTGTCGTTGGTAGATTCTACCCCATTCATCTCTTTTTGTTGTTCTATCGCATTCATCCCCCTCTTCGTTTGGTTCATCCCCCTTCTTTTTTGAGTTCCCTACCATCTACCTATCATTTACCTTCGGCCATTCAAAGTGACCTTCGGCCCGGCCCAGGAGCAGTTCGGCTCGCCCAACGCTGCGTGCTGCAAGGCACTGCACGAAGTGATGGCAGCCACTGATCCATTGGAAACGATGGAACTATTGACCTCCCAGGTGGAAAATTGAGAGGATGGAGGAGATATGGTGGGGTAAAGAGCTGTTTCTTGTGGATTGAAAGTTGCATGGTTTATGAATGTTTATGATTTGCTATTGGTTGAACTGGGTCATTTCCAGTTTTCAGCCGGTAACCGATGTTTTAGCCATAGCCATTTCTTTTCCTGGTTCTCGACATGGGCCTCCCAGGTTTTCGGGGGATTGGAAGATGATTCATCACACTTGGATGGATTCTGCGAAAATCCTCTGGCTTCACCAGCTATCGTTTCGGTGGGACCTCGAAAACGGTGGGACCTCAAAATTTGAAACCTTACAATGTGGGGCCCCCCAGTTATAAATTGGTTTAGATTCGCCCCAGTAACTATAGTTATTTGCGTACCATAAACCATAGTGAAATTGGAGTTATGTTCACCAACTTAGCTATCGAACGGGGGCCCCACTTTGTAAGCAGTATTTTGAGGTGATGGTAGGGGTGAATAGCTATTCTTGCAGGTTTAAGTGTTTAAGGATAATGTTTTTCTTGTTGAAATTGTTGTCACAATGCCTCATTGTTGATGGTTGAAATGGGAACTCTCCATTCAGCTGATACAAATTCTAGACAATTCACTAACATCTATTTTCTTCCTGGGTGCTGGTACAAATCAACCAAAACTCCCATCAACTTCTCTAAACTTCACATTCTCAGCATGTGCATCCCAAACAAATCCATAAAAATCCTCCAGACTCCGCATGATTCCTAGCTTTTCCTATAAAAACCCAGTAAAACATGCATCTTCCTTAGGTTTTTGGACATTTTTTCTCGGAGTTCCACAGGTGGAAGTGGCCCTGGGTCGCCTTGAACCACCCCGCGGCTGTGCTCCTGCGGAGCTGCTGCAGGCGGCGCTGCGACGGGAACTGCTGCGCTGCCTGTGGTGCGCCGGGTCCTTCGAAGGCGGGACATTGTCTGGACGGGAAAAAATGGGTTTTGAAGGGACTTCCGACTTTGGTTTTTTGATGGTTCTAAACCGTTCTAAATGTTTTTTTTGATATTGGATGGTTTTTCGAAGGGAATTTCCCATGGTTTTAAGCGTGTTTTCTGGATTTTGGATAGTTTTTGAAGAGACGAAAATCACGTTTTTTTTGATAGGTTTTGAATGGATTTCACGTGGCTTCGGGATGGGATGGATGGATCTTTTCCAACAACAAAACCGGAGTTCCGCCCATTCAACCGGTGGCGAGAGGAGCAACTTCAGGGTACAATTCCATTGAAAACCCATGGAAATCCACGGAATCTGCCATGGAATCTGCCATGGAAAAGCCCGTGGTCCAGGTCACCCAGGTCCCGTCTCCTTCGACGATGCCTGGCTGCTGCGACAGCTGCCGCGGTCTCCGGAGGCGCTGCTGGAGGAAGCTGCCGAGGAGGAGATGCTGCGGCGGGAGAACGAGTTCCTGGATCGATATCTGGTGAGGCTCATGAAGTTGAAACGCCACCTGGATGAAAAAACCGGCGGGATTTCATGGGATTTTTTCATGGGATTTCATTGATTTAAGACATTTAAGACCTGAGAATGATGGGAACATACCCAATTTGGTGGAGAATGAACATGGGTTCTTTTTCGTTCCAGGGCATCAAAGGTCATCAAAGGTTCTTTTTTCATGGGCCCAAGCCCAGCTGGCATCGCACACTTGGATGAAGAAGATAAAAACAGGTGAAACCAGTGAATCCCCTTGGGATTTTCAGTGATTTTCATGGTGTTCCTATGGTTTCCCCTAGATCTTCCCATGGTAAAATACAGCGATCCCGCGATCCCGTGCCCTGGATCCCAGGCAGTTTGAGCTTCCTCTTGGAGACCTGGCAGAAGGTGGATCACTATCAGATTCTGGGCGTCAGCAGCTCCGCGAGTGATAAGGAGCTACGGAATGCCTATCGCAAGGCTTGCCTCAGGTGGGGCAGAACGGGTGCAGCTGGTGTTTTGAGAGAGAAATATGGACTATATAGATTCCCAGATCTTAGATTTTAGACTTAGATCTTAGATCTTGGAAACGGTTAGGTGTTGTGGATAAATGGAATGACTTAGTGACTTAGATGGGGTTTCCTAAGTGGGGTATCCCCAAGTCACCATGGTTGTTTCAATACTAAGTTATGGTCTAAATGACTGAACCATTTGGGGTGCCCCCACGACTTAGGAAAACCTTCAGGTGAGCGCGGTGATACTGTGAGCATTCGACCGCTACTTCCTGGGGGATGGCTACTTCACCATGCCTGGGGGTCCCTTTAAATCATCCCAAAAGCGGCCAAGACCCAATTTCATAAACCTCAAACTTGGGGATGGTTTATATATTATATATTATTATTGGGTTTCTCTGGGTTTCCCTCACTACCTTAGATATGGGTTCATATAATAACCTTTTGTGAAGTTGATTTGAAGTATATAACCTTTTGTTCATATATAATAATAACCTTATGGGACGTTTTATAATAACCTTTTGCTCGTATATATATATATATAATAACCCAGTGAGATATCATGATTTGAAGTTGATCTCTGGACTTTTTTTGCCAACTCCGAGTTGGGAGTTGACGAAGGGTTGACTTCCGAAACGGCCGACACGGGCTTCACACCATGAATCCAACCAGCTCCCAAGCCATTGGAAAAAACCATGTGGAGAGCTGGAATGATCTGGAAAACCATAGGAAAACCATAGGAAAATGGTGGTTTAATGGGATTTAATGGGATATACCCTCTGCTGGTAATCTGTTACAGTTTGCGAACTGGAAACTGGCAGAAATAGCTGATTTACCGAACTTAAAGAAGGTGATTTTCCAGTTCGCTATGTTAGTTTACCAGAGGGTATGAGTCAACCTTTTTTGGGCCCCACAACCTATAGATGTTGATCTTTCTGGTGCAGGTTGCATCCTGATAAAGGTGGCGACAAGCAGCAGTTCCAACAGCTGCAGGCGCATCAGGGGCGGCCTTTGGAGGTGTTCATGATCAGATCGCGGATGACATTGCCACAGGGAGTTGTTTTTTAAATATGGGACAGCCAAGAAGAATGCAACTTTATGGCCTGGTTGGTGGCGACTGGAACCATGGAATGGATTATGACTTTCCCATTTTTTCAGTTGGGAATTTCAGAAAATCCCAACTGACTTTTTTCGGTCCATGATTTTTCAGAGGGGTTGGGTAGCTCAACCACCAACCAGTGGTGAATTCATGGGCATATCATGGGATTCTGATGGTTTTCTTCAGTCATGGGATCCCTGGTCGTCAGCATCGTTGTTTCAATACGAAAAGCCATAGCCCAAGGACTTGGACCATGACTGGGGTACCCCCATGACGTCGGAAACCTCACGGCCCAAATTTCGGGCATGGTTTAGCCTCTGGTAAACATACCAAAAACGATGGAAAGATCCACCATTTTTCATGGGTAAAGCAACTATTCCTATGGCCATTTTCAATAGCAAACTGTAACAGATTACCAGAGGTGTAGTAATCGAATCACGAATCACTGACGAACCAGGGGAATTCATTGGGTTAGCCAGAGATGGATCCTTTTTTCTGGTCCATTGCCATCTTTCGCCAGAGCAATGGAGGTAGAGAACCAGCCCATGATATCTAGCCAAAAAGAGGTCTAGCTGGCTAGATTCTTCTAGAGACTTTCTTTTCTCCTCTTTCCTTTGATTCTCATTTGTTTAGTCGTGTTTGAACCCATTTTTCTTAGTCAACCTGCAACTTTTTAATCTCCTGCTGCTCCCAACCCCTACTGTTTTCTTAGTTGATCTCTGTTTCACCACGGTTTTCACCACGGTGAAATCAGCATTTCTCCAGGATTCCTACGCGCGGATCTTGGAAGAACGACAGCGCCAAGCCGCCGCGCCAGAGCGGCCGCCCTCCATGCCGGGCCGGCCGCGGGGCTCACAAGGTCCGTCGCTGTCCATTGAGGCTGAGGTGCGCGGAGGATCATGTGGAGCATGTTCATCAATTTAAGGTTATGATATTAAGAACAACCTTGGAGAATCCAGTTTTTGTGGATATTATTCCAGCACGGGTCTCATGGTTTCGCTATGGATAACCTTAACCTTACATTATGTTATCCAGTATATCTCCAACCAGTGCTGGTTCTATCTCCAGTGTGGTTATGATATCTGGTTGGTTTTCCATATATTGGGAATAATGATCCCAACTGACGAACTCCATCATTTTTCAGAGGAGTAGGTATACCACCAACCAGTTAATGTGATAAATATTTTAAAAACATGTTATGAATCGTTAAATTAAGGTTACATGAAATGTGAAACATAGTATGACATGTGAAAAAACATAGGGATTTAATTTAAGGTTAATCAATAATAATAATATTACTAATATACATGATGAGTATAGCGATAAAATTTGTTATACACGTAAACATGACTTTTGATTATTAATTTCACACTTCAATTTTTGTAGTGTGTCAACCGATTGGTGCATGGCAGGTGAAGATGAGCTGGGCTATATATATATATACATATCTATCAATGTGCATATATATATATACATGATAATCGTAATAAAACATCCTTAATAGTATAGAAAGATTAATCAAAGACATAATATAATGATCATAACTTATAATATAATATAGATAGATCACATATATATATATAAATACGTGTATATATATATATACACACACGTATATATATATAACACATACTTTTCCTTGCCATAAGCACACCGTTGCCAGACGTCACCGCCTGACCCACGCTGGTCCTCGGAAACGGCGGAAGTTTCGCAGTGCATCACGAGCTTCCAGCGGCGAGCGGAGGCGGTTCTTTTAAGGGGTGGAACATGGCAGAATAGATTGGGATACATACATGAAAAAACAGTTATAAATTGGTTTATAAACCCCAGTAACTATAGATTTGCGTACCATAAACCATAGCGAAATTGGAGTTATGTGAACCCCAACTTAGCTATCGTAAACGGGGGCCCCACTTTGTAGACATGATGGATAATTACGATTGTCCTGAGAAGATATTGGGAAATTCAGATGATGATGATGATGATGATGATGATGATGATATCCTTGTCCCGCCCACCAGGACCTACTTTTTTTCTATTCCATTGACTGTTTCATTGCAAGGTCAACCATCTGCTATCTGCAAAAAAAACAAGAACAAGAACAAAACCACACAAAAAAAAACAACAAAAACAATGCATTGGAGAGCCTTCTCCCCTCCCCCAGTCCCAAAGTAGGTCACCCAGTTTTTTTTTTTGTTGTTCAAGGATTTGATCACTAGGATTAAGCCAGATTAATCCAGATTAATCCAGGCCAAATCTGATTCATCTGGCCTCTAAGGCATCATGTGTCTATCAAATGCATCCTTCAAAAACCATAATCAAAAAAGTATTGTATGCTAAACATGCGCAGGTATTCCTTGGGGATGTGCAATTTTCCTTTTAGGTGTGAGGCCTTTGGGAATATACAATTCTCCTTGTGGTGAGTGAAGCCTTTCCTTCAAATAAATGGTGTTCCTGTCCAAATAGAGGGTAGCTGGGTTTCTTTGAAAGGAGTGTTGCATATGTTCAAAGAAATGGTGTGATTGAAAGGAGTGCTACATATGTTCAAAGAAATTGTATGATTTTCACACAAAAAGGACAACTGATTCAATTTTCCTTTTGATGAGTGAAGCCTTTTGTTCAAATATATGGTGTTCCTGTCCAAATAGAGGGCAGCTGGGTTTCTTTGAAAGGAGTGTTCCCTATGTTCAAAGAAATGGTGTTACCTTCGAACATAAAGGACAGCTGAGCTTCTTTGAGAGGAGTACTACATCTGGAAAGGATACACTGCATATTCTGAAAAAAATATATAGTTTTTGTTTAACAGGTTGCAGCTTTAGGTCAAGTATTCAATCTTTGAAGAAAACAGCATCTGTTGGAGGGAATGGTACCATGATAAAGAAATAAAACAGGAATGCCGCACTTTAAAACACAATACACTTTGTAGAGGACTAGTCTTTTTTTTTCAAAAAAAAGGGATTCCAACCTTCATAAGGAAATTTCTTCCTGAAAAAAAAACTGTGCTAGCTCCAAGGCAGCCACCAGCTTATAAATGACAACCTTTTTTTTTGGTTGAAGGGGATGCTGCATATTTGCAATGAAGACTACACTTTTACGAATCTCATTTCTTCAAAGCATTGTTTGCTGGAAATGTAGCACAGGTACAAACTTTATAAACTACATAATCCTCTTTGGGGAGTGAGAGCAAGTGAAAGAAGAATTGCATTGTTTGCAGTTTTGCCTTCAGCTCAATATGCTGAACTGTAGTTCCCAGGCAGAATATCTATCATTTCTTTTGTGTGGCAAAATTCATTTACAACTAGGCATATATTGATTTGAAGTCTGGGAAGACACTATTCTAGTGCTTCCATGTGATTGTGTGAGGATGGGTTCGGTACTGCCCGTCCCGTTGTCCCGTTGTCCCGTTGTCCCGTTCCCGTTGTCCCGTTGTCCCGTTGTCCCGTTGTCCCGTTGGCCGTTCCCGTTGGCGGTCAGAGAGCTGCAGCTTGGAGAACCTTTGCATTTCACAGGCATTTTGGTAAAAATGAGGTTCGATAGCCAAAAACTGAGGTAAAATTTCGATTTGCACGCGTCCGGCGCAACCCTTTCGCACGAAATGAGGTTTGATCGTCCAAAACTGGGGTAAAATGGTACTTCTGTGTGTAGAAAAGTCTGTGTAAAAGTGTCTGTGCGTAAAAGCTCCTGTGTGTAAAAACTTCTGTGTGCAAAAGCTCCTTTGTGTAAAACTTCCTGTGTGTAAACGCTTCTGTGTGCAAAAGCGTCTGCGTGTAAAAAGCTTCTGTGTGCAATAATTTGTGTGTGTAAAAGCGTCTGTGTGTAAAAGCTTCCGTGTGCAAAAGCTTCTGCGTGTAAAAACTTCTGTGTGTAAAAGCGTCTATGTGTGTAAAAGCGTCTGTGTGTAAAAGGGCCTGTGTGTAAAAGCTTCTGCTTGTAAAAGCGTCGGTGTGTAAAAGCTTCTGTGTGTAGAATCTTCTGTGGGTAAAAGTGTCTATGTGTAAAAGCGTCTGCGTGTAAAAAGCTTCTGTAATTAA
>Ga0126342_10002171_pt1 | contig 29929 bp, 29 predicted proteins | sample Cyp1metagenome_FD_92528 | JGI IMG/M metagenome (GOLD analysis project Ga0126342, IMG submission 92528) | Coral microbial communities from Lord Howe Island, Old Settlement Bay, Australia - Cyphastrea 1 metagenome | ecosystem: Host-associated > Invertebrates > Cnidaria > Coral ...
AGTTTCTGGGTGAAGAGTCTCTGGGTGAAAAGTATATGGGTGAAAAGTATGTGCAAGAAGAGTTTCTGGGTGAAGAGTCTCTGGGTGAAAATTATATGGGTGAAAAGTATGTGCAAGAAGGGTTTCTGGGTGAAAAGTATGTGCAAGAAGAGTTTCTGGGTGAAGAGTCTCTGGGTGAAGAGTTTCTGGGTGAAAAGTATGTGCAAGAAGGGTTTCTGTGTGAAGAGTCTCTGGGTGAAAAATATTGGGGAACATAGGGATAGATGGGATGCTGGCTTTCGTTCCCCCCTTCTCGGGTATATATATATGATTGTGATATGATTATATTTATATACACATTTTGTGCGTGTAGTATGTCTATGTGCATGTGCCTATGTTTGAAGTGTCCTTGTTGGATGATTTGCTTCACGTTTCCCTTCAGGTGATTCGAAGAGGACGGGCTGTATGCAGGGGCCGCTCTTGAAATGATACGATTTTTTAGATGGAGATTTAGAGGAGTTACATTGGCACAAATGCAGCAAAACGCTGCAGAGATAGGCTATCTTGGGCATCGTTTACTGCACACAGGATGCAGGAGAAACAGCTTGGTTCAAATGCTGGTAGTGTTACAGAGCATTCTCGAAACCCAAACCGGTCCAAAACCGGTGCTGCAAAATCGGATCTTCCCGTGAGGCGAAAAAGTTCATCGCCAGAGTCAAGGCTTGGATGAACAGATTTTGTTCAAGTGGTCCAAGTGGTTTTGTTTTTGATTTTTTTTCGAATCTCCTCATCAAAAGTCAAAAATCATCAAAAAATCATCAAAAATTGGGATGAACATGAACATGATCAAAAATCCATTAACCATCATTATGATAATTCACCATCCCATTTTGACAATTCATCATCTCCAGCACCTTGCCACCGTGGAGGCAGGTGTTCGCCGAGCCAAGAGCAGCAGTCCTTCGACAACGCGAAAAAAGGCAGTTTTGGTGTCCAGTGACTCTAGATGACTCCAGATGACTTTAGATGACTCTAGTGTTTATATGATTGATTTATTTCTGTTTATTTCTGTTCATTTCTGTTCTTATCTTTTGTTCCTCTTCACTATTGTATGCTTTGCACTGGAATTTCAAACAGCGTCCACATTCTTGCAGGCCACGGCTGACTCCGGCGAATGCGCTGGTCCTGCGCGGTCGTGCAGAGGCAGAAACTTCGGGGATCATGGCACTGAAAGTGGATGTATGTGACATGTAAAGGATGTAAATTCATGACATGCAATCAAAACACCAAAATTCACCATGTAAATTTGATCATTTTGATCATCTCATCTCATCACATCTCATCTGATCATCCCAGGTGGAAGGTCGGAAGGCTCGGTGTGGCATTGTGGCCTGTGTGGCCTCAGTGCTACCTTTCTCCCACCTAGCTGTGGGCCCTGATTTCACATCAGTTGCAGTGCCAGATTCGGTGTTTATCGCAGGATTCGGAGCCAAGGAGCCGACAGTCGAATCAGATGTTAGGTGATTCGTGGTGAAATTGGTGAAATGTCAGATTGCTATAGGTAGTATAAATTGATTAGTGTGAGTATCACTGAGTATGGGTATCGCGTCCCGATCACAATTGTTTGAAGATCAATTCCAGATGGTCAAGTTTGTTTCGACGCATGCCGGTTGGCAAAGAACACATCTGAAAGGAAACATGACAAGTTGAAGGGTTGAGGGCTCAGCTTCAAGCCGGTGTTGCCTGTCCAATAGTCACAACCGGCCAGAAGACGCGTTTTAGAAACGGTTTTCCTGTGATTTTCCCTGTCCCTTTGGGCTTGGCAGTGAATCCGACTCACATGTTCTTTCAGAAGTTTCTGTTTTTCCCCTTGCGATGTCTTCATTTTTTGCCATGACTCTGCTGGCTTCAAGCCTCAGCATATTTTGTGGCACTGCTTCATTCACAGGTTCAGAGAAGTTAAGACAATTAAGAGTTTGATCTTGAAGCCCCAGGCGACAAAGCTGAAAAGGCTAAAAAGGCTGAAAAAGCCAAGCGTTCCAAAGAAGAGCAGGTTAAAACCATGGGCCTTCGTGCAAGAACAGCTGAGAACTTTTGAGAATGCCTGCCTCCAAATACCTCCAAAAAAAATCTGGTTGAGACTGCCATGAAAAGTCACCAGCTGGATTTGGTGTAGCACTAAGTTCCAGACATGCCGCCTTGATATCTTTTCCATGTTTGGAGTTTTCCTGCTGCATGGCATTTCTAGAGCCATGTTTTATCACGGTCTTATGCCAGGCGCCTCGCAAAAAGCAAAAGGCTGAACAGAAGGCATCCCGCGCAGTATGGCAACTATCAATTGTTCTCAGGGTTTTACCAGCAGTTGTGACTCCCTGTGACAGAAGACATCAAGCTATTTTCAAGCATGTTTTATCCAAGGAAAGTTTTGGAATAGATTGACTCCAGACATGGTTCAGGTGAAGCAGACTGGAGGAGATCGCTGTTTTTCGATGTCCTGGTTGAAGACTTGTGATATCTTGTGATGTTGTGTGACATTTTGGGTGTTTTGAGTTGCGCCGTGTGCCTTGCGCTGCACACCAAAGTGCAGGATCACATGCAGAGCAGGTCCAAGATGAGAAAGGACCCGATAATCCAACGGTCCAATGGTTGAGTGTCGTTTTTGACGGGCACTGCCGGTGAAGTTTGCGGATTTGGGATGTGGTCTGGGCATGTCTGGGCATTTTGTCAGGCGATGGGAAGAAGAAAAAGAAGTCACTGCCTCATTTGTTTTGCACTTCTGTTTCACAGCTAGCCTCATGGAAGAGGACTGGGCAGCGGGTTTCCTGAGGAAGGAGAAGAAAGAAAAGAAACACAAAGAAAAGCAGAGGAAAGACGAGCAAAACGAGGAAGAAGAACCTCAGAAACCTCCTGAAGAACCGGAGGAACCTTCAGATGCTGAAGTGCCTTGCGCAGAATCGGTCCCCAAAATGTCAAGGACAACATTGTATCAACCCTGATGGTCATACCACCATTGCCTTGGCGCTTCGACACGTGTAAGGTGCAGCCGCCTTCCCCTCCAAAGCCAAAATCTCAGAATGTCAAATCTAAGAAGGAAAAGGAGAAGAAGGCGGAAAAGAATCGAAATAAATCCGAGAAGGCGCAGATTCGCACATTTTCACCACACCATTCCGAGCAAACGTTCAGCACATCAAAAATTGTTCTCTTGATGTGAGTCAAGGTGGAAGTCAACAGATGCACCATGTATTCAGTATTGTAGTCATTATACTGTGAGTCTGCCAGAGGAAAAGAAAAAGGCCACTTCGAAGCATCGGGAGCCTGAAAAAGTCGAGGAGAAGAAGGACAAAGCCTCCAAGAAAGAGGTCCCTGCCACCAGGCACAAACCGTGAGTTCAAGTGACATTGGACGATTGCCTCAAAGTATAGAATCGAGGATTCCATGGTTGTCATATCAAGTTCATAACAGTTTGCTCGTTGAATGCCTGCTGGATGTAGCGGACAGATCTAGCACGAACTCGCAGGCGGAAAGAAAAGAAATCCAAGCGAGCAGAGAGGCAATTGGATTAACGTTGCACGAGCTGCACGTGCTGCACGTGCTGCACGTAGCCATTTGCCAGGTCCAAATCTGAAGATCTGCCACGGCAAACAGCGGATGAACCCGAAGCAGCCGAAGCAGCACCACGAGGTCGGCTGCTGAAGCTGCCGCCATGTGTGCCATGAATCGATCATGTTGTGACGTTGTGGAGGTGGGGCAAAGGCATCTGGACGACATCGGGAAAGGCACGGCGGCACGGTTCGGCTCCGTCCCACTTTGGGCATGTTGTGATTTTGATTGTCTTGTTGCTTAATGTTGCTTAATGTTGCTTATCTGTGCTTACCTTTGATTTCTTTATGTTGATTTTTGAGCTTGAACCTTTGGCAATGTCTGATCTGTATCTGTGTCATGCCAGGCAGATGGCGCAGGTTGGATCGACGCTTCCGGGTTCTTGTGACGGTGGTTCCGTGTCTCGGACGGTGCCAGCTGCCAGGTGGCTGAACCTCAGTCTGACAGTGAGACCCGAGATCGTAGGCCATGGCCAGAGCTGCAGTTCTTTGGGTCACCATGGGTCACCTAAAACTTGGAGAAATTGGGATGAAGATCATTTGCCATCTTAGATGACCATCTTGAGATACCTTTGGATTATATTTTGTTTAGGATTGTCATGGATTGTCCCAGCTGCCATAGAACAGATTGACAGGCGACGGAAGGAGAGGCCGAGAAGTGAGTCGCGCTCGCGACATCGCAGAAGGCCGCAGCCTTTTCTTTCGCGCCCAGTAACTCAGTATCCCCAAGAGTCCCTCCTATGGGCCTCCCATTTTTCACCACCTCAGGCGTCAACGGATTTTTCCTCCAGATGTCAGCACCTCAGGGCTCCTCAGGGCTCCTCAGGGCTGCAATGACAGCACCAGCCAAAACCTGCAACTGCTGCAACTGCCAGGCATGGCAGGTGTGGCCTGCGGGTTCATATCACCCATGGAGTTCTCAGCTGGTCACAGACTCAGTCAGATTAGTTCGGCACTGACTAAGTTGTTCTATGATTTTGCTGCTGTTTACTACTGTTTTGCTGGTAATCACTAATCACTCTAATCATCTAATCATTCCGGTTATGTCGTATGTGGAAATGACTTAGCCCGGTTGGTTTTTGAGCATGTTTGGGGATGCATCCATGATCATTTTGGGGCCACGGTGGCAACTCTTGCCCCTCTGGGCCATGCCACGCATTGCCATGCAGTCAGGCTGAAGCCCCCTTTGGGGTGTGGCCCATGCAGTCAGTGCCTGGTGACATGAGTCAGGCACAACATGACAACATGATACAACCATGATACAACATGGCAATCAAGTCATGATATTCTATGAATATCTATGAATACACCTGGTACACCCACTTGCAGGCATGGATTCGCAACATGCCACGAACTGAGATGCAGAGCCATTGAGCCTAGTGCCATCTGCCCCTGGTTGATCCTTGCCGGTCTCGGGCTTCAGGCAACAGCCACAAGTGGCAGCTCAAGAGTCCGATTCTTCAGAGGCCTTGAGCATCGACAGAGCAGTTGATGTGTTGTCCGCACAGATGTCGGCTGTGGATCAGTGGGAGAATTCTGCGTTGCCTTCGAGGAATCAGAGGACTTGGAGGGACGAGAATTGGAAGCACCAAAGGCACAGGAGTGGTGGCAGACAGTGGCAGATAGCACGATTTTTCTGAGTTTTCGATAGTTTTCTTGTAGCTCGCGGGAAGTCAGCATAAGTCAACAGTTTCGTTTCAAGTCCGGTTTGAGATGGCTAAGCAGCGCAGGAGCAGCAAGAGGAAGGAGAGCAGGAGCAATCAGAAGAAGAAGAGGAAGAAGAAGAACCAGAGCTGGAACAGCCCAGCATCCTGAAAAGCACCGTCCCTGTCCCTGGCATCCTCCCTCAGCCGGGCATTCTGAAGACGACCGCCCCGGGCATCCTGAAAACGGTCCCAGTACAAATTGCAGTGCCAGATGACGATGACGGCTCCGCAACGACTCGCACTTCAGAGGGTGAGGAGCGGATCATAGTAATAATATGTATTTAATATGTGACAATAGTAGACTGCACATTTTTTTTGCACAGATAGTTTTCATGTCGTTGTTCATGAATGTTCATGTCGTTTTTATGTCACTGTGTCTTTTGATGTGTCCAGGAGAGCGAGACAGAGAGCCAGGACGAGGATGCAGAGATTGGAGAGGCGAAGAGGGGCTGGCCCGAATCCCCAAAGGATCTAGTGGATCCAAAGGACGATAATTTATATATAGACACGTCGTGTGATGTAAGAATTTCTCTAAAATATATTTAAATCATCAAAACAGAGATGATGGAGATGTATTTTGGTGTTCTATCCTCTTATATCCATGTATACTCGATGTATTTATCATCATGTCCACTTCATTTGCGATTTCAGGGTGTGAATCCTTCATGTGGCATGTTGAGGCTCCAGTGGCACGACGACCAATCATCGAATTGGGGAAAGGTGTGGAGGAGCTGATGCAGATAAGAACCATATAAGAACCCAAGAGAGCAACTGAGTATAGCCTGGTAAAGGTATGTAAAGGTAGAAAAAAGTGACTTGCTACCTAGTTTGTTGCGATGTTTCGGGATTGAAGTTTTAGCAAGGGACTGGATGCGTTTTAGCTTCGAAAGATGGGAGATTGCGTGCACAGCTGACCTTCACGAGGACATCAGCATGCCCAAGGCCAGTTGCTCAGATCATTGCAGATCCAAATCCGAAAGAGTTTAATATTTGATGATTTGATATGATATGATGATAGAATATTCTGTTGTTGATATCTGCATGTCTCAAATAGTCTCTATCTATATTTTGGTTAATTTTCTTGGTCGGTTTGTGATGGTTTCCATGGCATTTCCATGGCATTTCCTGCAGATCCACTGGTTGTTGTCGAAGGTGAAATGGTACCCACCAGGGCCCGCAAGGCCCAGGGCTGCTTTGCACCACTCCATGCAGAGGCCAGGCCTTGATTTTCTGGATGTTTACAACTCAGATCTGGATGATTTTCTGGATGACTATGATGTTGATGATGTTTACGATCTTTTCTCAGGTGGTGTGGACCAAAGGTGGGCTGGATGGCTCTGTACCAGTTGGAAATCGATCCAGCAGTGCAGATGAAATCCTCCGTCCAGCAGATTCGAGAGGGCGATGGCAAGGGAACAGTTGACCCCGATGCCAGCGAAATTGAGGTGTGGCTGTGTCCAGTGGCTGTGTCCAATGTCCTGAAAATGTCGAAAGTGGAAGCATCAAAAATGTATAAATATATATATATATATATTTAAAAAAAAATGAATATAAAATGCCCTGGAAATCGCTGGATTTCCAGAGTGCCAGTCATGTGGATTGTCAGGCAACCTCTGAGGCTAATCCTTCGGAAGCACCGGAAGCACGAGAGGAGGGCCCTGCAAAAAGCTTAGATTGAGACTATTGAGACACCAGAAATTCCATACTGAGAAGGTCTCACGTCCAACCCACAAGGACTTAAACAAACTTAGATAGAAAATTAGGTGAAAATTTAGATAACTCAACTCATAATAACTTAGATTCTTTGAATTGAAGATTTTTGTCTTGTGAGGCTGTGCCTCTCCTCATTCCGCGTTGGGGCAGCACACGTGGTTGGGCCAGCCCTTCAGAGGACTGGATCCCGTGGTCCTTTCGACGGGGATCATCATTTGGTGATGTTGCCATGATGTTATCATCAGGTTATCCAATCCCAAAGTATGTATGATCATATATGTATATATATAGACACTATCATGATGTGTCCCATTTTCAATAGCAATCGTTGAGGTTTTTTTCGACAAAGGAATCTCCCCATTGGGGGAACCCCCATTTTTCCACCTGCAGGTGGCAGTTGAGGAGTCGCTCCGCTGGGAGAAGCGGAAGCTTTCCAGCAATGTCTTGCGGAGCCGCAGGGCTGGCCGCAGTTCAGCTGGAGGCCACCCTTCAACGAAGCGGTGGTTGATATTGATATTTGATATATTTGTTATCAAATTCCCCCAAATCAACATAAATAGGTCGTATGAACTAGTATAAACTATTCCCAGTCATGGGTGGTAAAAATGACATTGTTTTACCGGGGATTTGGAGGAAAAGAGACATCTTTTTTTTTGCGATGTTTTCTGGAGGTGCTGGTGGAGCAAATCCTCAAGATCCGCTAGAAGACACGGCTCAAGATGGCAAACCAAGCGGGACAAGGACTGCTGGGACTCCCTGAGATGTACCACAACTAAGTCAACTGTCCATTTCGCCATGGTTTCGCTGGTTGTTTCTGAAACTGTCCCTCTAGTTTCAAGAAGAGCCACTTCAGCATACTTCAGCTCCTACAAACTTCCAGCTTCATCTTGATATTCAAGCCATCCCTTTTGTACCATTACGTACCATTAGCATAACTGTGGTTCTTTGGTTTCGGATTTTGTCTCAGTACCTTCCTGATCTTCCTGGGCACCGCCGCGCGTTCGGTGCGAATTCTGGTGGAGTGGCGCCCACCACCACAGCTGGTGCTGCCGGAGGATGTCATCGTCGATCCAACGAAGTGCGCCATCCGATGGGGAAGTTTTCATGACGACGACGGGTCTTCGTAAGATGACAATAAGGCCAACCGTTATGTTTATGACTTATGAAAATAGCAACAAAAGTCGTTTCTTGATGTAAAAATTTCCACTTTGGGTATAGTTCATTACTTTGGCCCAGATGAATCCATGCACTTTTCACTGCCAGTACTTGTTTGTCATCAACTATTGGTCAAGGTTGGTTCTGAGAAACTATCTGAAAATGAGTGGATCATCCGTGGATTGTGAAGGCTGGGGGGTTCCGCCAAAACAACATGACATCCACAGATCTTTACATATATGTAAGACATATATATATATATAGCTATATAATATACACATTTATATATATATACATGATGATTTCTATCTATCTATTGGATATACTACATTCATATCGTATCTTCGGTTGTAGGTGGGCTGGGATCAACTCTTCAAATCCCCGTTTGGCTCAGCGGCGCGGCTCAGCGGCTCCAGGTACCGCGGGGTGGAGCGCCATCTGCGCCAGAAGCGGCGCCCCAAAGCGGCGGCGAAACCGGCGGCCAAGAAGAAAGCAGCGGTGAAGAGTTCCCCAGGCGCCAAGTTGGATGGGTCTGATGGGTTGGGTAATGTGAACTCAGTGGCAGTGGCTAAAAATTGATGATGTCCTATGACATACTGATGATGTCCGACTGTTTGATGTTTAGAAGTTGTAATGGCTGGTACATATGGATGTCACTGCACCTTACGGTTTCCATGTGGGACAGTGCCGCCAGGAACACCACCTCCCAAGGCAGGGCCTGAGACCTTCCGAGTGATATCGTTGGGGACTTTGCAGCCCAGGTACAGCCGGACCCAAACACCGAATACCAAGCCAAACTCCGTGCTTTGATGCAACAGCTTCAGGAGAAGATTCTAAGGTGTTGGCATTTTTTTTTCGTCAGTTTTTTTTCCGCTGTATTATCTGGTGACACGGAGATGTCTAGTAACTCTAGTAAGATCTAGTGTGTCACCATTGGGGCACCATTGCAGGACGGTTCTGCAACTGCAGATGCTGTGTCGACCTTTTGGAACAGTTTGTCTCCAGCCAACCGGGTGCCTACCGAGTTCACCAATGTTCACCTTCCATATGGGAAGACTGTGCCAGTTGTCAGGCGATGCAAAAATTAAACATCTTACAGAGGCATGTACCATGACAAAGCGACCTAAGATGCCTTGTTTTCCACCTTTTCCAATCTTTTCCACTGGTTTCAGGTACTCTTCAGCTCGGAGTTTCCTCAGTTCATGCAACTTGGCGCTAGCCACTGCCGCTAGCCGTGGAACGCCACGTGGAATGCCACGTGGAACGCCACGTTGCAGCGAGGCACTTGGTACAGCCAGATCGCGGAGTTCAATCCAAAGCCATGCCAGTGCAGGCTGGAAACCCAGATGAAATTGTCAATTTCTTGCAGAAAACCTTTCAAAAATACCATAGAAAACACCATAGAATCCGTAGAAAACTACTAGAAAACAAGGATTGGGGGGCGAAAGCTGAGGCTCACATGTTGCCTGCAACGAGTGTGATGCATTTGCCGGTGTGTGATCCTCAGTGTGGACAGTCCAGGTCTTGCAGTCTGACGTCGAATTCGCTGCTTCATGTGAAAAACTTGACCACTTCGTTTTGTCGTCAATAGTTTACCAGTTTAAGTCTTCAAATCTTTGCGGTTTTCAGAGTTTTCACCATCCAAAACTGTAAAACAGCGGTGATTTTCCCATGTTTTCCCCATATTTTCCCATGGAATTTCCATATTTCCCATGGTTTTTACCCCGGTTTGATCGCTTGCTGAAGGCCGCCACCTCCCAAGACAAGCCCTCCGGCTGGGATGATCCCTGTAGCTCCCATGGCTGTGCTGAGACCTCAGTCATAGCATGGTTCGTTCTTCAACCAGATATGGCCCATTTATAACCCATTTATAACCCATGTATACATGAGGATATTCCATATATCATATATTGTATATCATCTCTATCTATCTATCTATCTATCTATCTATCTATCTATCTATCTATCTGTGTGTGTGCTTATTTGATTGATATTTCTTTATGGCTGGGGTGTAATATGGATATGACCCAGTTATTCATAGGGCCATCTTAGTATGAGAGCTATCCGTTGGCCCTGCTCTGAGGCCAGGAATGCTGGCAGCTCCGGTTGTCGCCCAAGGGCTGTGATTTTTGTTGGCACGTCTTTCCATCGCCGGTGTTTAAGGCCCCGGTGGCTTGGGCCAAAGTCAGCAACTTATTATAACTGCCCAGTGGTTGGGCAGCTTGGGCAGCTTGGGATAATGGAAAATCGTGTTTTTTTTGACGAAAAAACATGAATATGTGGAACTTTCAAGAACTTCTCCCAAAGCCTCAGGCTTCTCAGTTGACGCCAGAGGTCATCAAGCAACAGGAGGCACCAGGACTGTTGGAACATTTTTTGGGTCATAGTCTTCCACTTAGTTCGTGTTGGGTAGTTCCTTGATGTGTCGTTCCATGTCGATGTTGCTTGATGTGTCTATTCTTGGGACCTGATGCATCCAGCAGCCATAGCTCCATCCTGGCGAAGCCGTTCCTGTTTTGTTCAGGCTGCCTGGGCCAACAGATTCACCTTCCATGATGGAATTCTCAGAGCCGACATGAGCCGAGAGCTTGATTCAGAGCTTGAAATAGCTCGGGGTTTTCATATCTACGGTAGGTCTTCACATGTTTCATCATTTTTTCATCATTTTGTTCATAATTTCATCATCCCATGATGGTTTTTGAATGGTCATTATATGGTTATTATATGCCTGACATTGCGGGTATTTGCGGGTGATCCTGGCCTCAGGTTCTTTGCAACTGGGTGATACTGGCCTCGCCAGATGGTGCAAATGGGCACCCAGCTTACTGAAGACCTTGGGCAGTGCCTTGGAGCGATCGCTGTGTCAAAATCTCGACTCAAAATGGTCCCCAAAGGCATTTGGCAATGTGCGACTCAAAATTACGAGGTTCTATTTGTGTGTTTATTTGTGTGTTTATTTATTTTTGTGGATCCTGATGCCATTTGATTCTGTGCTACTCGAGTTTGGGACAAACCTTCTAGCCGCTATGCCAGGTGCTGGTGGAGCACCGCTCTCCAACGCAGATTTGAATTTTTCAGGCAATGCTCTCGAGGCAGAACGCTGTAACCGAACATCTTGAGCCAACTTGACTTCGGAACTTCGTGATGTGGTGATGTGTTTAGAGTTTAGTTCATCATTGCATGTTGCTCCTGTTTGTCATTCCTTTTTGGGCAGCATTATATATATATATACCATTTGGCTATTTAACATAGCCATGGAAAATCCACCCATTTTTAGGTTCGGTAAACCTCTATTTCTATGGGCCATCGAAAAACCATGGCTATGTTCAATGGCCAACGGGTATATATATATATATTCATCAAATGGGATGAAACCAGTTGATTTCGGAGACTTCCTTCCGCAGAAAAAGCGCCAGTTTTTTTGCAGTTGGCTCAAGGGGCCATCGCAGCGGCACCATGGAGGATGAGGTCTTCGAGGTCGAAGATCTCCTGGATTACAGGCCAGATGAAAGATCTGAAAGGTGATTACCCTCTGGTAAACTAACATAATTTGCTATTGAAAATTGCCATTTATAGTTGATGTACCCATTAAACATGGTGATTTTCCATAGTTATGTTAGTTTAGCAGAGGGTAAGAAATCTGAAATCTAAAGAAATCTGGAAAGATTATAGAAGATTTGAATAGTTTAATGTTGTTGAAGTTTTTGGGTTGGGTATACACTTGATGACGAAAATGGTTGATAGTTGAAGGCTTGCTGCAGTTCATTTTTGATTGATGGCACGTTTGTTGGGTAGCAAGGCTGGCACTTATTGTCTCGTGTTGCTGTCAGGCACTCAGATGGAAAAGACCTCTACTTGGTGCGATGGAAAGGCTATGCAGAACCCTCCTGGGAGCCTGATGAGAACATTGGCTCCGAATTAGCTACGTTGAAGCGGGCAGCTCGGGAGAGAGCAGGAGGAGAAGGTGAAGGAAGAAAGAGAAAGAAGAAAAAGGATGGTGATGGCGAAGAAAAGCAAAAGAAGGAGAAGAAAAAGGAGAAAAAGAAGCGAAGACGTGGCTCCAGTGATGGAAAAAAGAAGGGTAAAGACAGTTCGGATTCGGATCGTGATGAGATGCCAATGCCACCCATGCCTGGTATGATGCCAGGCATGATGCCTGGGATGATGCCACCCATGCCATTTCCACCCATGGATGGCAAGGGGAAAGGTTTGCCTCCCATGATGCCCGGCAAAGGAATGCCACCACCCGGTTTTGGCAAAGGAATGCCACCTCCAATGCCACCCTTTGGACCTCCAGTGGGACCTCCTCCATGGTTTGATCCGGCAAAGGGTTTTCCGGGCAAAGGTCCGGGCTTTCAAAAGCGGCATCCCAAAAAGTAACATATTTATCAGTTGTTTGCATTTCATATATTGGTTTGGATGAGCTCAAAACTTCATTTTATTAAAGCATTATTTATAATATGTATATATATATATATATTTAAGATATATAGATAGTCATGTTCCAAATCAACATGTGGTGTTTTCCTTCAAAAACGGCAGGTTTTCCAATGAAAGGCTTTGGCAAAGGCTTCCCACGGCCCCTGGGCAAAGACGCCGCGGAGATGCAGCGCTTCGCCTCGGATCGCAAGCATCGCCTGCGCGACTTCGTGGGAAATCTCCACGAGGCCGTGGGCAAAGACCTGCTGCGCTTCTCCACCGAGAAATTGGCCAAGGCCAAGGAGCTCGTGGAGGCAGGGGAAAGTAACACAGGGATGCTGTGGGATATTGCTATGGGGGGATATATTTATAGATTATTGATATTGATGTTGATATGGATATTGATGTGGATATTAATGGATGTTGTAACTGCCAAATTCAATTTGTTGAACCACTTCTGGATGAAGTGATGTTGAAAATTGTTGAAATGTTTTCAGGGACATCCGGGGTCGGAAGCAAAGGCACTTTTGGAACGACAGCTATTAGATGGGTTCTTCATAAACAGAGGTCCTGATAAGAGTATTGGCGTTAAATATCGGAAATCACAGCATACTGGCTGAGTTTGTCATCTTCAGATTTTTATGTTCAATGTGTTCCTTCAAATTGTGCGAATCTTAAATGAGAAAAGATCTTCCCTGGAACTTTACAGGTGCTTCGTTTGAAGCTGGAGAAGAATACACTGCCCATCTTCGCACCCATGGAGCTGCTGTTGACGGATGGTTTGTGCATGCTGTGGCTCTTGGATAGCTCCGCCACGGAGGAAGACTACGATCTGCTGATGGAGCTCTGCCAGATCACCAGTCGAAGCCAAGCCGGGGCACGTCATCTGTTAGCTGATTGCGTGCAAGACGTTTGGCCCAGGCGCACTGCACGACCTGGTGCCAAGACAGCAGGGCTGTTTTCCAGTCAGGCGAAGCCCGGAAAGAAACAAGGCACACAAGCGCCACTGGCACTGCCAGGAGTGCCGCAAAATGCAGGGCCAGAGCATTGGAGGGAACTCATCGTTCAACTCTACAAGGATCACAACCCAAACAAGGTTGGAGACATTGATGGTTTGATGGCCAAATACAAAGGCCGCGAGAGAGCACTTTACCTTTGCATTTGTGAAAAGTACCGGGTCTCTCCCAACTTGGAGTCGAAAGGCTCCCCCATGACATCTGAGGAGAAGAAGGTGAAGAAGTATCGTGACCTGATCACAGAGATCTACAAGGAACACAACCCTTCCAAACTTTCAGATATTGAAGGCCTCCTTCAGAAATACAAGGGCAGAGAAGAGCTGGTGTACAAAGGAATTTGTGAGAAGTACCGCGTTGAGCCCAAAACGTCAAAGGAGGAAGAGGCCAAGACAAGTTTTGAGAAATACAAACAACTCATTGCAGAGATCTATGAGGAGCACAACAAGGAGAAGTTGGGAGAGCTCGATGAGTTGCTGGGGAAGTACAAGGGCAAAGAGAAGACGTTGTACCTGGCAGTGTGTCACAAGTACAACATCGAACCGAAACTCCCGACCACGAAGAAGAAAGACAAGAATGACAAAAATGAGAAGAAAGAAGATGACAAGGAGCACAAGGAGGATGACATTGATAAAGAAAACAAAGAAAAGAACTCTCAGAATGAAACTGTGGATGAGAAAGATTCCAAGGAGTCCAGCAAACTGAAGGAACGTTTGCCGGCCTTGCTGAGACCTTTGATGGAGATCGCGGCACTTCATTCAGGTCTCGATCAGAAAGAAGCTAAACGATTGACCACTTGGGAAGAGAATTGTCCTCGCAAAGTTCCAGCCACTTTGAGTTATCGCTTTGAGCTGCAGGGTTTGAGCAGTTCCCAAAGCAAGAAATTGACACAGCAGTTGGCGGGCACCGAGAAAGGCGAGAAAAGTCGCTGGACAAAGTTGAAGACCCTCTGCCGTGGGGCTGAGGTCAAAGGACTGGGAACTGTGGAACTGTGGGGATGTAGCTGTAGGCCAGATGTCGCTGTAGGATATCAGTCGCGAAACAGGATGCTACAAGGATGCTACAAGGTCAGTAGATGTCAGTAGGTAGAAGAAGTGCAGTGCAGGTTTCTCATGTTTCTTTTCAAATTTTGAACTGCCGCCTGTCAGGACCCCCTGCTGGAGACGGTGAAGATGATTCTTTGACTGTTGCAGCAGATGGTCCCCCAGATGCCCGGAAGCTCTTCGACAAAGCCATTGTTCATCTCACAGATGCTCTTGGTCGTGGCGTCCGCGAGTGTATGGATGAGATGGATTCGGACAATGAGGGCGCTCAAGACCGTTGGTATTTGCCATGGACTTGCGAGGAGAATGGCTACATTTTGGAGGATGACAGGGGCAAGATGGTGAGGAAGGAAGTGAGTGTGGAGTACCGACGAGGGTGTTGGACTCCACGAAGATACATTCCAATGCATTCCCATTCCGCACATCACAGCCTTTGTGGTCCAGATGTCCAACGGCTTCCAGATTTCTGGCGTGAATTGGCTGACAAGCTGTGGCTGGGCCTTCTGACCCTGAATTGGGGTACAGATGTTCCATTGGAGACGGTGGTGATCATTCAAACCACAGGAGGCCATGATGCTTCACCAGCCTGTGCTGGCATGCCACAGGGCTGTCAAGCTGTTACACCCAGTGCATCGGTGATTGTGACTGCTCCCAGTGCGGAAGAGTTGGAGACGACCAACCGAAAATTGGGCCCTTTGTTGAACCGAGCGTTAGCCGGACTTCGGGCCAATGCAGCTTTTGCGATGCATGTGTTGTCCATGCCCCAGCTGCAGCCCAGGAAAGCCCCTTGGTATCCTGGGATGGTCCTTGCTGCACGAGAAGGGATGGACCAAAGAGATGTCGCATCCTCAGATTCCGATGCTCCAGATGAAGACTTCGACCCAGACGCTGACGTCTTGTCCGATGCCGAAGCCACAGAAGTCTATCGGCCTTTGCGACTCACCAGGATGAAGGTCCGAGAAGCTTTCCTGCAGGGACAGCTTTGTTTGAACTGTGACTCTGCAGAGCATCGTCACCAGGATTGTCCCTTCCGCAAGAAAGTGTGTTGGAATTGTCATGGCAACCATGCTGGCAATGACTGCACCTTGAGATGTCGATTTTCTCGAGAACGGCATGAGCTTCCCATCTTGGAATCCGTGAAGAAGGTCTGCAGGAGGGTCACTGACTGGAAAAAGTCCAAGTCCTTCCAAGAACAGCGCAACGTCCTCACTCTCCTGGAGCAGCTGATGATCAAGTTGGAAGGCTTTGCGGACATCGATTTGGCCAAGCACAACAAGGAGGTGCAGGATTTAGTGAAGCAACTGAATGAGCACAACACGCTTTTCCCTGTGGAGATTCAAGATGTCGCCTTGTCCATTCTGGATATGAAGCCACCCAGCAAGCAGCCAGTGGAGTTGCCAGTGCCCCCACCACCATCGACCCCGGCGCCCAAACCATACGTGGCTCCAAAGTTGCCCAAAGATCCACCCCCACCAATGCCAGAGAACAAATATCCTTGGCAAGAGAAGATCTTTTTGGACAACATTTTGTCCAAGGGCTTGTATGGTTCGAATGTTTTGAGTCGAGTCATTGGACGAGGTGGTATGCATCACCGACGCATGGAGAGCGAAAGTGGTGCACGTGTCTTCTTCCGTGGCCTGGGAGTCAGTGGAAGAGACATGGAGTTAGTGGATCCCACAGATTGCCGACTTCATATCTCAGTGAAAGGCGAGGTGCCACAACAAGGGAAGTCTGTGAGGAGAATCATCAAGGAGATTGTGGCTGAGTTGGATGCCGAGCTGGCGGAGAAGGGTGAGGCAGGCCCAGCCTTGGATAATCCCAGAATGCCGGAGGCACATCCTTTTGGTTTCATGCTGCCCAGACACAGTGGCCCAGAAAGTGGCGAACCTTTGAAGTTTCGCTTTCCGGAAGAAGATGGTCAGACTTTGAACGACATGCTTCTCTGGTTGAAGCAAGCCAAGCTGCCCATTGAGCTGGATAGCGACACACAGTGGAGGACAACCTTGCAGGTGCGACTGAACAGATGAATGTAGGAGAAAAAGAGCAGAGGAACATCATGTAAGATCGACTCATTCAAGCCACACTAAAGTTTGGAATAGGAAAGCACTAAGGTCTCTACCAACTCCGCTTTTATGTTTTACTTCCCTGCCTTTCTGTACACTAAAGCTTTGCAGGACATTGCTGAAACATGTACCTCCTGAGTGATCTTATGTTTTCTGGGTGTAGGTGACACCAGCTGAGCCACCACTTCCTGACGATGCCCCAGAACAAGCAGAGATCGTTGTTGGAAACTCAGATTCTCTTCATGTTAACATGATTTAACATTCAAAGCATATGTTTCTCACAATTATTCAACTCATACTTCAGGTTTTTTGGGGCATTTCGGTTCCAACAGAGTTCGCTGTCGTTTGCTCTCGCCAAGGCCTTGAGCTTCAGCAAGATGATGCGCGAGTGGAGCTACCCCAGCCCTTATTGGTTCGAGGAGCACGATCTGAGACCCACAGGTGCCAGAGCTAAAATGTAAAAAACTTTAAAAGACACATCAAAACAGAAATTCTACTGGAATCATGATAGATTCTGATACATGATTATATAGATTTAGATCTATTTAAATCCATTCGGAATATGGTCGTCGCTGTGTTTTCTTTTTTTTCTAACCATGAAAAGATGATGACACGCCAAAAACCCAGGTCTTTGGGCCACTTTGACCACCGCCAGCGATGGCGGAGCGTTTGCTGCGTTGCAGCCAGGGCAGGGCGTTCGCCTGAGTGCTGTAGCGGTGGATCACTTCGCCACGATTTTGGTGAAGAGCCAGATGTCCAATTTGCCCAAAGGCATCGTGGTGGAAGTGTTGAAACGTCTCCGGGGAGTGGTGCGAAGACAGGTGGAAGATGAACAACTTTTATTGTACTTGTTGTACCCATGGGCTTGGTTCTCTGAATCCATGCGTCAGTTGAAGTTGCCTTATGGCAGAGAAAAGGTGCACGAGATGTTGGCAGACTTGGGTCGTTTGGGTGGAAAGCCCACGGAGTCACAGGTGGCTCCACCCTTCCGCGGATTCTTTGTGGAGTGGCTGCCACTGAAAGCTGGTTCGATGCGACCAGAACTGCCTCACTTCGAAGAAGAAGTGGCACCCGAACCCACGCCGTACACGGCACCTGCACTGCCCACGGTGTCCAGTGCTCCACGTGGATTTTGCAAATATTGGTTGCCAGAGGCAGCGTTCAGCTCAAGACAGGACTTGCGAGAACTCATCACAGGTCCTGGTGGCTCACACTTTGCACACGTGCTGCGAAAGTATCCATCTGTTGATCTTCGAATTGAAGGTCAATCCACTCTATCTGTGCCGCCTGCGCATCGTCTGCACGTCTCCATGAGCAGTGAAGACTCTGAGGTCTTCGAAAACGCCTCCGCCGATGTCTTAGACTTGGTGCAGACAGTGTGCGACATGATTGGTGAGGAGCTCCAGATGGAAGAGGCAAGGTTCCATGGAAACGCAGATTTGAAACCGTTGAAGTTCTTATCTTTCAATGCGTTTTTGCAATACGTAGTATGAACATGTTGTGCATTTCTTGATGGCTCGTTCACCCTACTAGACTTCAAGATCATGGGTGTACTTCTGCGTTTGGGCGCGAAATATTGCAAAATGCATCACATTTAATGTATCACATTTACAATGTTACTCAGAGTTGTTATCATCTTTCCTGCCTCGTGGCAGTGGCAGCCCACAGGATCAATTGGATGCGCTGATCGCTCAGATCCGCACGGAGAAATACTTCGAAGCTCATGGCATCCGCACACCGCTGCCTGCAGCTCGCGTGGTGAAGGAAGAGGCAGAGTTCGAGTTCGTGGATGATGAGATGGTGCCACAGCTGCAGTGGATGTGGCTTCAATGGTTATATTAACGGTTATATCATGTTATATCAGTTATATCATGTTGCATTCTTTGGGAAAAATGATTTAATTTCTCAGTGATTTGGGGCAATGTTTACTCAAAGTTTCCACTTTGCCTTTGATAAAACATGATAAAACGCTGTGGGCGGTCGCGCATGGACTGCAAGCTGCCTTTGGCTTAGGAAATGGAGGACGACAACGATGACGCTGACACTGAGGATGAGGATGCGAGAACAGAAGCATCCGACTGTATGTCAGACGTCACTGAAGCAGATGGAGAGGTCCCAAAGACCGTCTTTGATGACATCTGAGATGCTAAGATTTGCGAGGTGCAGACTGTATGCTTCAGGGACCTGTCACTGGCCCTGTGTAAGAACAAAGAGCGGCTGCGGCGCTTACATGCTGTCTTCGTCTTGATGTAGATGTCTTGTAACATTGTAAGATGTCTTGTTTTTTTCTCTCATTTTTCTTAACTCTCCAATCGTGGCTCTGGTTTGCAAAGCAGCTGAGTTGCTCTTGGTGCACAAGACCGAGTTTGCAGCGGCACAGGATGCTGGTCTTCGGCAGTTGCTCGACCTTCTCCGCAGCTGTGACGTGCATGTCTGCACCTCAGTGAGCCTCATTGAGCCTTCCATGTTTCTGAGCGATGAAACGGAGAACAACGACAGATTCAGGAGGATTTGACAGGATCTAACAGGATTTCACAGGACGGACTTCCAAATGCACTTTGGTCCAGGTGTTTCATGTGCATCCTGCATCATCCTACGGTAAGGTCCGATGCCTAAATCTCGATGCCAACCGGTTGACCGAAGCGCCCGTGGCTCAGAAAACGCTGGCGACGAATCGCCGCCGGGTGCGCCCGGTGCGCCGGGTGCGCCGGGTGTGGGGACTGCGTCGAGGTCCTTGGTCGCCATCTCGGACTTCATCGCCGAGTTGCGCCTGGCCGTTTCTGCCGCGCCTGGCCTCAGAACGGAACCGATACCGAGCAGTGTCAAGATGTGTCAAGATGTGTCAAGACGTGTCAAGGGCTGCAAACTTCACAGGAAAAATTGGGGACCCTAACCTGCTGGTGCCACCAAGCCCTGCCCTGGCACAGGTTCACATGAAGAACAATCGAGTGCAGGACCAGGGAAACGGCCACTGGGAGGATCATGGATCAAAAGGCCAAGAGGCAAAGAAAAGATCAACAGATATCAACAGAAACCTGCAAACTGTTGTTGGCACTGGTAAGTTGCGACAACTTCCTCCTCCACCATCTCCACCCTTTGATCAATTCTGTCGATTCCATTTCCAGGGCTCCTATGGGATCATGCACTTGGCCAGAGCAATCAAGAGCAACGAACTGGGCTCAGTGTGAGTTTCCAGTGCCCAGTTTCTGTGCCCAACAGTTCGAACTTTAGGGGACACCAAAAAGAACCGGCATAAGAATTCAGTGGTTGTATGTTGTCATTATTGCAATTTTTCTCGCACTTCAGGGCAGGTGTTGTGCTGAGGACAAGTATCCCATGCTTTCCGACAAGAAGCGCTACACGCCTTTGATGCTTCATTTGGCCCGGGCCTTGGGAGTTTCACATACTCTGACTGTTGCACCGGGAAAAACTGAGGCCGGAAACATGATCGATCGGCCCATGCAAGTGACGCAACTGCTGAAAGAAGCCTTGGACAACAAATTCCCATCACTCTCGGAGGCGGGTGGTTTCAAGCGAGGTGGACCTAGCTGAGCCAAAATATCAAAAAGTGCCTGAAGACTTCGAGAGATGGGTCCTACGATGTTTTGGAATGCTTGAATATTGATTTGATGGTGTTTGTGGATGCATGAAATCTTGTGACCTTGATTTTGTTTAATATCGGGGCCATCTGATGACGTTACATCTTCGATATAGGGTAAGTTGATTTGTGTAGCGCAGTTGCAGGACCGACAGTATTGGGAGTCAAAGCAACAGTGTCCTCCACTGCAGCTGTGTTGATCCCAGTGACGCTTCAATTAGCAATATCTCGGCAAACAATATCTTAAAGTCTTAAACATTCAAAAAACCATTTCAACAAATTCTGACCCCAAAGAAATGGTGGCATGGCACAAGTGTTTCAACTGAGGCCCTGCTTTGACAAGCAAGAGACGTCGCTGTTTCAGTGAGGCAAGTGCCGCGTCAGTCGTGTCCAGCGCAAAGGGCTGTGACTGCACCGTGACTTCGCCAAGTTGCGCCGCGGCGCCAAGAAAAACATGGAGACGTCACATTGCACTGTGACACGGTAAACTGTGTTGGGAGAAGACATGGGCGGCACAGAGTTTCATGGTGTTTTAATGTGGTTTATATGGATTGCAATCTTGAACTCTCGTAGATTTCAGATACCTAATGTAGAGTCGGATGCCTGCTCCATGGTAAAGTTGTGCAAAAGCATAAATATACAAAGTGAAACTGACGCAACCTTTTGATGGAAATCCGTTTAAAATGTTCAGGCCCAAGACAACCAAGACAAACTCCTGTGGCTTTTGCGGCACTGGATATGTCAATATATGTCAATATCATGCATGGCATGCCACAACAAATTTAACAATCAACCTGTGAATTAGGTCCATTAGGTCATGTGAGAGGACAACCACATCAATATACATCAATCCGAATCAATCCTTTCCATCCAATGATTTTGGGAAACCAATTTCCCATTGGTTTCCCATTGGAAAATCCCTTGGATTTCCCGTTGGTTGGTTTCCGGTGTCGCCATGACAGTGACCGATTCAGAGACTTGGTCCATCGGCAGTGTGGAGCCAGTGAACGTGGCAGATCCCTCGCAGTCCCGACTCCTTCGCAGCTCTTTCTTCTACACGGGACTTGCTTCGTTGCTGGCCTGGCAGGTGGTCTTGTCACTTGGCAGATGTGAATATGGTGAAATATTGTGAGGATTGACGTGGTTTTGGTGTGATGCTCACTGTTTCTTACTGCTTGATGTGTTTCAAGATGTCTCAAAATGTGTTTTATGCGTTTGCTGTGTAGGACCTTTCGGTGACCCTTATTGTTCAGCAGTAAGGACCTTCACCCACAGCTTCGACTGCTACATCTTTTTAGGGCGACGTTTCGGTGGAGCGGGCTGGGCATTTTGGTGTTCCATCGTGTACTCGTTGGCGGTGAACATCAGTCAGCTCATCCTTACCTCACGGACCGTGGTGGCCACCATTCCCTTTTCGTTTCGCTGGAATGCCACTTGGTAACACTAGACACTTCAATAAACACTTCAATACATCTTCAACACATGTTTAAAATGTCACATCCACTTTTCAATATATTTTATAGTAATTTGTCATATCCCACTTTCTCCATCCACTTTTTGTCCAAAAATCGATCCGATTTGGTCGAAAGAGGTCTCCTCGGTGTCGCTGGCGCTGTCGTTGCTGGGTCTCCTCTTGTGCCACGTCTACACCACTCCAGAAACCATCGACACAGGCGAACTGAAAAACGTTGGCAGAGACAGAGGAAAATGACCATTTGTACAAGAATGTGAAAGTTGAAGATGTTGAAGATGTAGAAAAATGTTGAAGTTGGAGTGTCTTGGAGAGTTAATGATATTGGATTGTTGGATTATGCTCCTGCAAATGTTGCCGTTGGAGCGATTCTGAGCCTTTGAGCACAGGTTTCGGAGTGGCTGTTGCTTGCACCACGTCGGGGGCCCGGTATTTCCGTGTCCTTTCGAAAAGAGCCAGGGCTATCTTTGAAATCTTCACACCCAAGCATCCAACAATCACATCCAGACAGAAAAAGACTACCAAACTAATTCCAACCGGGGAATGTTAGTTGTTCTTTCACCCTGCTTGGAGTTGCTTGGAGTTGCTTGGAGTTGTGGACTGGTCTTTTATTCGCACAGCTTGTCCAAAGGGCATGCATTGTCTTGCCGAGTGCCTCAGGTTGATGGGCGCAGCTTCAGGCCGAGAGTGCAGAAAGCGGCATTTGCATGTGCGCTAAATATACGCGACGATACGTATTATAAATATATCATATATATATATATCATATGAATGAAAACAGGCCAAGACAGATCAGAGACAGGCAGCAATTCTGCAATTCAGCAATTCCGTGAAAATCGTTAAGATTATAAGATTCAGTTAAGATCACTTTTGAGCTTTGCTGTTCCTTGTGCTGTCCATCCACTCGACGCAGGAGTTTTGCAAGCCTGCGCTTTCGGATTAGCAGGAAGTCTTTCACCCTTCTTCGCCCAGGACATGATGTTTGGTCAGGGAGTGGGCGGAATGCGGCTTGACCTGAGAAGACAAGTAGTTACTAAGTAGTTCATCCGTTTGTTTGCAAGCGCAGCTAAGTAGAGAGTAAGGATGGGTAGGGGAATCAGGGAGACTTGATTAAAAACCTACTTCAGCATATTTCAGCTGAGAATCTGCACGTTTTTGAGGAGGCCTCCTGCCACTGTTGCCTATATACAGGGTCTAGGTTCTAGATGAGAGTCCGACGAGAACCGCTCATTTGCCGGTTTAGGTTGGTTGCAACAAATGTACACTACTCGGGTTCAGCTTGAAGGTTTTGGTTTGGTGAATTTTGATATATAGCAGCATGCGTGCAACAGATGACAGCAAAGTCCAATTGTTGGGTTTTCCCGAGTCTTCTAAGGCTCAGTGGCATTGTTGGAATGGCACTGGGCACGACGAAGATCGGATTGATGATCAGTTTCATCTCTTCTGCGATAGTTCAGCTGGGCGGCATCCCCGTGTTGTTTGCCATGCGGACGCACCCGCAGCATGGCAGTGAATCTAGTGGCATGATCCGATCTGAAAATCTCCATGTCACTTTTCCATGCGTTCGTTATGCGTTCGTTTGCTCGAGGCTTGACATTTGTTGCATTGCGGCTGTCAGCTGAGGGCAGTTCGGGCGCGGACAATTGCTGTGAAACCATCTGGCCCTCAAAGGGAGATTTCGTCCAGTACAGATGGGGCCAGGGCCAAAGTTTCTTTCACGTAAGTGAAAAGAGATGGAACTGATCATATCTCCATTTAAAACTTGAAAGCATTTCAACATTCCATACAATTTCATGTTTTTTTCGCGATTTTTTTGAACAATGGCATCCGGTGACTCCATTTGTTGTGAGGCTTCTCAGTTCAGTAGCCCAATGCTCAACAGAGCTCGATCCTCCGGTCAGATCCTGGTGCGCAATGCATGGCCGCAGGCACGTTGGCGCCAAACCCCACGTTCTTCCACACCGAAATAACGCCCCCAAACAATATCATATAATTGTCACCGGAGGATGAATGAAACACTGGCTATACACAGCGATTTTGACTTTAGGTTTTTAGGATTTAGGGTTTTAATTTAGGGTTTTAGGTTTTGGAAAGTAAAAAAAACGCTAGCCCTACGAAGGGATTTGAGCATGTCAAAGGAAAACGTGGGGTTTGCAGCGAACATGTTTATACTATCTTCTGGTTAGTTGATGAACATCAACTTACATTAAATGACCAGTGTTTGACATTCACCAGAATTGTGACCCCTGATTTGCAAGGCCCTCACAGTATGCGCTGTCTTTACCATCACCTTCACCATCTTTCCAGGTGCACCAGAAGTCCGAATTTCTGTAGAATTCACCAATTCATCAATTCATTGGACTCGACAGAGGTGTGGCATCTGGATTTGCGCCGGGAAGTCGGGTTCCCCTGCTGATCGCCATGTTCCAAATGATAGATGTGGTGGGTCGCTTCGCGCCTCAGTGCTCTGTGGCCCAGCTTCAAACAGACTCGGTGAAGGGGCCCTTGTTTTGTCATGTGACCTTGAAGCCTCTGAAGAGGCCGTTTCATACCGAATTCGTTAGTCATGAGACCCCAGCACGCTGAGGTGCTTCGCATTGAAAAAGGTTGGATTGTCTCTGGGATGGCCTTCGCACGAATCCTGTTCGTGCCCATGTTCATTGCGATGCAACGAATGAGTTCAGAGGCATGGGCTCAGAACGGATTTTTGCAGATTGGAGCTATGGCACCTCGCCTGAATTTGTCTCGGATTTTCAAGATGAGAATGGATCGATTTGAGGATCTACAGGTATCTACAGTGTTTGAATCTGTTTGTTTCTGTCTGCCTTTTGTGTTCTCCACCTTTTTTTTGTTCCCATTGACGTTGCTCAGACTTGCACCCGGCTCGAGGTACTCATGGCCTTCTCCAATGGCTATGTGTCCACCTTGTCCATGATGCTTGGGCCAGAGCAAACTGGAGTCTCGAGCCACGAGAAAGAGCCTGTGGGCACCATCATGTACCAAGGCTGCAAAAATGGCTAGCGGCTAGCTAAGAAATGCCCCATGGAGATTCACATGAACAATTCATCTGCAAATGGGGAACAAATTCCATTGCCACGGTTGATTAGAGGGTACATCAAAAAGTGTTTTGTGTCATTTGTTAACGTTTTCACCGGCACTTTCAGATTTCAGACACCATCATTACCACCTTTTCAGACATTACCAGCTTTGAGGTCGCTTGCCCTGGTCTTTGGGATCTTTCTCGGCTCCACTCTGGCGTTTTTCACCCAAATCGGAATGGTCACGACCTCCTGTCCTTCCGAGCATTAGGCCTTCAGGCCTTCAGGCTGAGTTCTCGACCCAAGCCCGGTCTTGAGGGAAAAAAGTCACCACGAGATGAACCTGGCACTTGGGTGTACTTGGTCTTTTATCTGTTTTGTATGAGTTGCATTATTTTGTTCATTTCATCTTCAACCATTTCAACCATTCTGCGCCTTGACCAACAGTTGGCTCAACACAGCAAGTGCGGCCATACCCCACTAGGTTTGAAAAAGAGACTCCGGAACATCCTACGGTTGCTTCAGTTCAGATTTTTGGTTACCACTATAACATCCATCATTCAGAAACTGTCTCACTTATGCGTTGTTTGCCAGCGCGCCTTGCAAAAACAGCTCCGCAGTCATTGCCTTCACAATTTCACCACACGCAAACCAAGGAGCGTCCTTCCACCAGACAGGTGTTTTGAAACAAACTTGCTCATGCTACAAGAGCTCAATAGATGTTGAACATTTGCAGAATTTTCCCATGTCAAGCCTCAAGCGTAGAGGCCTTCGTCACCATCCTTAGACTCCTAGGTGACCATTTGCAGATTTCGCTTAAAAAAAAACGGGTTTTGTGAAACCGCGCGTCCGCAGGCAATGGATGACGACGTTGCATGATTTGAAGCCATGGATAAGCCAGCAGCTCAGCGCATGTCAAGAGACTCCTGCGGCAGGATGTTCAAACGTAGAGAAGTTTTAGGCATGAAAGCGTGGACAACTGGGTAGAGCCATGCACCACGTCACCATGTCAGAATTGAATAACAAGATATGTGACAAATCACGGCTCAAAGAATAACAAGGCCTGACAAAGTGAGAAAAGTCTTGTCAATCTGAGGTTTATGGATGATGAGCCAGCGGCTCAGATGGACCAGAAACATTGACATGGGCCACCTGTAAGGCATGGTGACCTAGGCTACCTGATGCTTACCTACTTCAATGCTAAGTATTGGAACAGGGGTCGGTTTTATTCAATGAACTCAGGAAAATGTAAGTGTTTCTTTCTTTGGGAAGGGGATAGGTCCCCTCCAATCCATTCTCATCCTTCTGACTGTCGCAGTCACTATTGTTACAGTCACTATCGTTCCTCACGACTCGTCAGGGGTAGCGTCGTAGTTGGGCTTAGATAGGTGGTCACCAGTATCGTCCTCAACGTGATATCTGTTTCGTGGCCACATTTTCTGCTGCGGCAAGATCTTTTATCCCTAACCACTCACCATCATCATTGTCATCTTTTTGGTCTTCGCTATCTTCATCGTCAGCTTTATTCTCATCATTTTCATGATCAAAATCAACGTCATGGTCACTCATACACCACTATCAGCAACAACTACGTCGATGGATACTAGTTGTGACCAAGATGTAAAGCATGGGCAAAACATGGCTCCACCAGAAAGCGAAAGGTGGAGCCATCCAATCGACAATCATCCAATCATCGTCATCAGCAATTTGTCATTGAAAATGTCACATTCCTCACCTGCCATCCTTGCCATCCTTTGCCATCCTTGCCATCCTCACCACCATCCGACGCTGTCGATGTATTCCTGCGCTCATTTTGAACCCCGTTGCCATCCTGATCTGAGTGCCCTTGGATTTTGGATCCAGCAGTTTTCTCTGCATCTCATTCGACCCCTCTCTCCGGGACTTGTCACACAAGCCGTGGAGAAAGTTAGCACACGGACCAGCGAGACCATCAGGACTCCAGCGAATCTCAATCCTGCAGGCTGATGCAGACGGTGAGTCAGGATGATCATGAAGCATGGGCAAGACCATTGCAGACGTTGGACACCCAGGAACTCTGCAGACTCTTTCAAACATAGTCAGTTCATGGTCGCAATTTGTGAATGAGCACTTCCCAACACCGATATTTCATGGTCAATATTGTGCTTGTCAGAGTTGGAACCCACCAGCGCACGAGGCAAACCCAGGACACGGAAAGATATTGGCAATGTGACCAGGCGGGCCCGGCGGGTGCCGCGACCATTTGCGACGACGAGCTGGGGCCCCGGAACGCTCTGAGAATTTTGTTCGAAGGTCACAGTGCACTCCGATCTTTCAGAGCTTCATAGGCAGTTGTGCCACGTATGCGCATATCTTTGTGGGTGTTGGGCTTTGGCGACGGTGAAGTGTTTGAAGTCTCGTCGCTTTTGCACAGGTTGTTTTGGGGTGTTGCTGACCACGTCGAATGTGCTGAGCCGCCAGATCTGCAGCTCAGCGCGCAAGTGGAAGATTGGGCTTCACCGGGTCACCGGGGTGACTCCATCATTCAGCTCATTTTGACCTATTGGCATCACCATGGCATGCTTCTTTACCAGCTATGTTCAACTAGTCAGAGGGCTGGAAGGTCAAACGTGGAAGCACAACAAGGTGGCCACATGAAAAGTCTGTGCCAACTTGGTTCCGTTACCAGAATTCAAGGCACAAGCACAAAGGCCACCATATCCATCAATATCATCAATCATCAATGCCATGAATGGCATGGAAACAAGCACAGAAGCCCATCAAAGTTGCAGATGCAGGCCGGATGTGGAGCCGAGCCAAGAGGCTGAGGCTGCACCGAAAAGGTCACTAGGTCACTGTGCTAAGTTGCGATAAATTGTGAGCGGTGCTTCCAGTGCAGCTTCAGCCGACCCTGTTTTGAGCCCCGGTTGGGTCTCGGTCGAAACGCTGGACGCTAGCATACATTATCATACAATTTACTTAAAACTTACTTGAAACTTACTAGGTCAATATGGTCAATATGGTCAATCGTATGTTCGTTTCATTTCTCCTGTCACGGCAGGAATCCGACCCGGCTCCACTGGATCGATTCGAAGGGCCGCCAGATTCCGAAGGACGGTTGCCAGTCGAGCATGGGCGCCTAGAAAAACTGAGACAGTACAGGATATGAAAAATGAATAAATTGAAAAAATATGATTCAGATTGATTCAGATTGATTCAGATTGATTCAGAACAGAGATGTTGCACAGATTGCCACTGTGTCAGGAGATCTGGTGACTTTGGAGGAGATCAAAGATCAAATTCTTGCCAACTTCAAGACATCTCAACCGAAGCCCGGCTCGAAAAGCCCGAAGAGTTCTCAAGGTCGAGGCTGGACAGGAGTGAGTCCACGCCTCCAAAATCACACTTTGAAATTGAGAGAAACTGAGACTCTGAGACTTTTGACCTGGAACCGAGTGAAAAATGAGAAACCGTCGGATCAGGTCGGAATCCAAGACCTCCAAGCCGCAGCCCAACTCGGAGCCAGCCAAGCTGTGCAAATAGGCGAGGGCAACAGGGAGACTGGAGAAGTTGCAGATGCTCAGGGGCTTATGTCATCATACCTATGCCATACGTATGTCATATCTTTGGCTGCAATGGACTTATGATTCAGTGTATGATGTAGCTTGCTACAATGCAGCTAACTCTCGTCGTTTGATTTCTTGCTACAATGAATTTTCGACAGCACATTTGAAGCCGACTTCTGCACCGCAGTTGCAACCGAACCCAGAAGACGCTGACGGCAAGCGCCTGGTCCCAAGATAAAAGCTATTCCACAGCCCATTAATTGGTCTCACGGTGCAGCAGAAACAGTTTTTTGACTGTTTGCAAGTGTGTTCATTCTCTTTCCAGGCGCGGCCGACGTCCGCTCATGAGCGATTATACCAGAGGATCCTTGCCTTGGAAAACCGTGGTCCCTTCCTGCCCTTTGTGCCGCCAACAAACGATGCCAAAATCGAAGAAAATCGGGGCTCCCGCCAGCTGGATCGTATCATGCAAGCTCTGTCAAGCAGTGCAGGAGTACACGAGCTCATCAAAGACAGGCGCAACGCATCGGAGAAGCACAGCAAGCTGTTTCAAATTTTCAAACACACTTTGATGTTTCACTGACTGAGGTGGAAAGCCGGGAAGAGGAGAAACTGGCAAAGGAGAAGGCGCAACGCAAAAGAAATAGATTGACAGATTGATTCAGATTGATTCAGATTGATCATGATTTCTCGATGAAAATCATCTCAAGAGTCGTGGCAGTCGTACGGTGAGGCTTGGCGTCCACAGCTCCGAGAGGATGGCCCAGCAGTCGCAGCCTGAGAAATGCGGACATGGTGCTTTTGTGAAGTGATAAATTTAGTAACAACGATAAAGCGAAACAATGTGAAACAACGACTTTGTCATGTGTAAAACGTGTCAATACATATATATATATATATGAGTGAATTCTTAAATGTAATGGAGGAGAAATCATAGAAATCTTTCACAGAGTTGAAGCTCTTGGTCTTGCAGGCTGAAGCTTGCAGAAGATTGCATCATGGGACGCAGAGAAAGGAAGAGGAGCTGCTGAGGACATTTTATCCCACCGAGCTTCAGCGCACAGAAAGAAGGCTGTGCATGCACCGCAGATGTAAAGAAATGCATCTTTGTACGTATTTGAGGATATGAGATGTTCCTTTGTGTTTTTGCTATTTTGATTGCGTTTGCATAGACATGTGTACTGCAAATCTGCCATTTCAATCTCAGGAAACCCGTCCTACTGAAACCAAACGATCCCTCTCAGCCTTTCAATATCTCCAACCCCCGCACGGCCAACTTGCGACAATAATCCAAGAGATGCCGCATCCCGTGGTAAATAGGAATGAACCGGACATGAACCAGCATCAAGCGGCCCAATCAACAGCAATGAGGCATATGGCATATTTGTATCTACAATATTTTTGTTGGAATATTTCTCCGAATGCGAACAACTGGTCCTTGTTTATGCTAACGCCGCCCGTAGAGACGCGGGGTTTTTTAACGTTTTTTACTGCGTTCATACTTTTTGTGGGTTGTTTGGGTGGGGGGGGTGGGGTGATGTTAACGTTCCTTGGAAGCGTTACGTGACGTACGCTGGGGTTGGGGGG
>Ga0126342_10002172_pt1 | contig 29921 bp, 31 predicted proteins | sample Cyp1metagenome_FD_92528 | JGI IMG/M metagenome (GOLD analysis project Ga0126342, IMG submission 92528) | Coral microbial communities from Lord Howe Island, Old Settlement Bay, Australia - Cyphastrea 1 metagenome | ecosystem: Host-associated > Invertebrates > Cnidaria > Coral ...
ATCCACAGTTCATGGAAAATCCCAACCATAATTATGGAGGTTATGACATCCACAGTTCATGGAAAATCCCAACCATAAATGGAGGTTATGACATCCACAGTTCATGGAAAATCCCAACCATAAATGGAGGTTTCGTTCGCTGGGACAATCATCTATTTCGATTAGGGCCATGGCTTCCATGGCGAACTGTTAAATAACCAGAGGGTAACGCCAAGGTCATTCACAAACTAAGAACTGATTCACGAGGTAAAACATCGTGTACTTAAACATGGATGTATACTGGTTCTCGTCGTGAAACCCGTAATTTTAAACAGGGCTTCTGAAGAAATCTGAAATGGGATATAACACGATATAGCATGATGTAACATGATGTAACATGAGTTCGAACATGATATACCATCTGGTTATTTAACATAGCCATGGAAAATCACCATTTTTAATAGGTAAACCATCTATAAATGGACCATGGCTTCCACGGCTATGTTAAATAATCAGAGGGTAACTGATCTAAGTTCAACTATCTTAGATGATCCCCAAGATTTCCTTGGAGGCCCGAAACATGCACAACGAGCTCTGCGCCTCTTCTGTCGGATCTGCGGAAAGATCGAGACCTGAAAAAAAGGGGGTCCTTTTTAAAACCGGACCCGGACACGTCAAGGACGTGGAGAGATCTTGTCGTTTTCAGATGATAAACGGTTAAGAAATGTTAAGAATGAACAAATATGGAAAACTAAGCAATAATCATGGATGATTATTGAGTGTACCTCTTGCTTTTTGAGATCATTTGCAGTTGATTTTTAATTCTAAATCACTGGAATGTTAGGGAATTCATTTCCCAACAACATCATCTCGCAACTGGAAATTCTTAACTGAACATTCTCATCTAGTGATGTTGTTGGGAAAATCTCAACTGGAAAAACTGGCCGGTTTTTACCCACACAAAAAAAGGTTCTTGTAGATGTTCCCTTCATACACTTATTGGAATCTATGTCTACCCTTCTTGTAAGGTTGATTTTTTAATTTACCCTCTGGTAATTTAACATCTATTGAAAATGGTGATTTTCCATAGTTATGTTAGTTTACCAGAGGGTAACGTGTATGTACTTGTAATACACGTGAATATAGACATGCTGTAGATATATGTCTGAATCAAGCATACAGCACTATATCTGGCCCTTCAAGTATGGACCTCCCAGTGCTTGTTGCGGGGTGTTGGGCATTGGCCTTTGGTATGATTTTGTGATAATTTGGACGTTGAATCAAAGGAGCCATGTTTTTGAGCACCAGCATTGACATTGACATCTAAACTTGACTATGCCGTCCCAGTCAGCTCCGTGGTTTTAACATGGCATACCCTCTGGGAATTTAACATGGCTATGGAAAATCACCATTGTTAATGGGTAAATCCACTATAAATGGCCATTTTCAATAGCTATGTTAAATTACCAGAGGGTAAACTTCCCGCATAGACCATCCCAGCTTCAGCAAATGCCATATTTTGGATCAACATCTTTGCGATCCATCCTTTTCCAACGCCAGATCCATGGCGATTTTTTCGCGGCCCGAGATGCCATGAGTTTAAAAATCACTGTGGCTGAGACCAACTTACCAATGTAGGACAAGGTGTTTGCCCTCAGCGCGGCCAGAGCTTGCTGGATGTCGATTTTTTCAACGATCATGGCAGTTAATTGAGTTGTGAATCAGGAATCTTTCGGGAATGGTTCATCCTAAATAGTCACTTTCAAGTTTCAGGATATTTGAATGAATTAAAGAAAATCTTAGAATCTGAATTTGGATGAATCATTGCCGACATTCACGAGTCACTTGGAATTGAAGACAGTTTATGATGTGGGGCCCCCCAGTTATAAGTTGGTTTAAAAACCCCCATAACTATAGTTATAAGTACCATAAACCATAGTTATTGGAGTTATTTGCACCAATTTAGCTATCGAACGGGGGCCCCACATTGTATGATGAGCATGACATGAAAAACGCCAGCTCCTCCGAGCTTTCCAGAAAGCGAAAAACACTTTCGAGACGATTAGCAGCGACATCAACTGATTTTTTTGCCTCCAGGCATCATCAAATCAGCCTATCAAAATCAGAGATGGAACATGGTTCACCAGGAACCTATTAATAATATCAATGATTAACCATAGTGATTAGTATTACTGGTTGGTGGTTGAACCCTACCCCTTTGAAACATATGAAAGTCAGTTGGGATTATTATTCCCAATATATGGAAAAATGTTTGAAACCACCAACCAGATTAATATATTGAATATAATGGGTTCCACCTTCCATAGTATGAACTGTTAACTAATGATCATTGCCAATCTTAGATACCCTGCAAAAAATTAAATTCTTTGCTGGTGAACGTAGATATTCCCATTAATACCAAAAGACTAGTTAGGATTAAAGTATCCATTTTTCAGATTGACCTAGTGATTAAGCATACCCTCTGGTAATTTAACATAGCTATTGAAAATGACCATTTATAGTGGAATTTCCCATAAAAAATGGTGATTTTCCATAGCTATGTTAAATTGCTAGAGGGTAATATTAATATTAGCTTCCACCTTCCCCTTCTTCGAACCGAGTATCACCAGGTCGTTATGGAAGTGGAACACCTGGATCTCTTGGTGAGAAATTGGCACCACCATTCGCAGCGTGGCTCGCGCTGTGACACTCTGATTTTCAAACTTCTTCCTCGGCGTTTGCAAAGGGCTGCATGGTGCTGTTTCTGTGGTAGAAATTATTTTCTGCGAAGAAGTCATCTGTTGGAATGAAACTCTAGCTTCTTATCAAGTACTTAGATCATCTTAGTGATCCACATTGGTTACCCTTCGCAGCCTTTCCGAGGACACTGAGACATTTTTGGTCAGGCGTCGTGTCAAGACCATGCACAGTTGCTTCTGGAACCATGCTGATATCCTGAGGAGCGGGACCCCAAGATAGCCATCTTGGCTTATAACTCTCATAACTAGGGCTTATGATAGATATATCTATAGTTAACGGTGGTTATAAACCAACTTATAAGCGGAAGGGTACCACATTGTATAGTTGTTTCACCATCCTAGACATATGGTTGATAGGCCTTCAACATTTTGCTAGAGTTTCCAGAGATGGAAACTGGGAAGTAACCAAAAGTAGAAAGGGTCGGGGGTGTGGAGAATTGAAACGAACCTGTGATCACTTGACACGGCTACACAGCTACGGGGAACATGGGGGTTGATACTACAGATTGAAGGACATATATATATATATAACTATACGTATATATAATTTATACATCGGCATATGATCTATGTTTGGTCTAAGAGTGACATTGTTGATCCGTATTCCTCATCTTTATTGTTAATCGAAAAAAAAACATCAGGTAATCAAACTTGGCAACGGTCCAACATTTATAGATGATTTTCACATTAAAATCTCTATTTATAGAGGGTTTAATAGAGGGTATCCATTAATATAGGATATTAATAGAGGGTATCCATAGATATTTTCATTAACATTAATTTATAGAGGATATTTCATTTAACAGAGGGTATCCATTCATTCCTTCGCAGAAAGATGCCAACCACAATGTCAGAATAGATGCCAGATAGGATGCGAGAAAGAATGTCAGAAGACATATGTCATAATAATGTCAGTATATATCCTTCCAGATATCTGACATAGTTTCTGATACATCCTTCCAGACATGTCAGAAACTATGTGGGGATGGGTCAAAACCCTGGTACCTAGTGAACCCCAAAATAGCTGGTAAATGGATGTTCATCCCACTAAAAATGGTATTAATAGGTATTGACCCATACCCATGTCAGTTTCACTCGAAGACCAACCCAAGCATCCGCAAAGAAGTGCGTGTCGTCGCAGGGAGCACCTGGCGACGCCAGGCCCAGGCAGGCCCTCTTTCGAAGGCTTTTTTTCTGCGGTTCAGTGAAAAATCAGCAACAAAAACAAAGGAAAACAATAGAATATAGGATAGAAAGTCACTAATTATTATAGGAATTCACATTTCTATGTTGTGATCATTTTTTATAGGATCCTAGAAAAAACACATTGTTCAGGGTGGAAATCACTTTTAATGGAACCCACAAACAAACAAATCTTGCTGTAGACAGGACATGAATTGTTTTTCGAGATACTACTGATGATCCCATCGAGATACAACTTGACAAGCACGGAACATTCTAGAACTATTCAGTATTGTCATAGTACAATACAGTAATCATCATAATTTTATGTTCTATTTTACGTACGAGTACGGTATTTGTCATCGTTTGTGTACGGTATTCGGGTCGAAACCCTGGCATGTAGTTCATACACAAACTAGTTGGTAATTGTTGATGTTCATCCTGGTATCTCATAGGTTTCACTCCCATATGAATCTGTCAAATCGTCAAGACACATCATAACCATGCATTTTTCTGCATTATTAAAATTCTGAAACGTAGCTCATGAAATAGTACATAACATCATGACGATATATATATATACATACGTATATATATAATAAATATCATCGTAGTATGATATCATACAAACAAGTTAGATCGTATGAATCGTATGCTATTATATAGAATGTCATAAAACATAGTTGCGTGTATATATATATATATATGTATATGTATATAACATCATAGTTTGATATCATATCACTATATCATAATACCATGATATGACGATAGTGATACTATATCATGATACCATGATATCATCTAACTATACTATAATTAAGTACAATCAATAATTAACTATAATACTACAGTAGTGTAATAGTACATCAATATCATGAGAGTACGATATCACAATACATAAGATATAGTATATCATAATATATCATAATATATCATAATATATCATAATATCATAATATATCATAATATATCATAATATATCATAATATTATAATTATATAGTATGTTATATATATATATATATATTTGTCATGATCATATTCAACTATGATTAATATTGATTAATATCATTCCGACTGATATCATATGGCATCCCATGGCAGCGAGGGAGCAGCGCGCCTTGTCGTCCTCCCAATGAGTCACTCCAGAGAGCTTGCGAGGGAGCCACGTTCATGACCACGTTGCGCAAGCCCGGCAGCTTCCTGTGGGGAACCCATGAACACCTGTTTGATGTGGGAATGGTGAAACGGGCAACCCTGGAAAATGGCGGAGATTACCATGAAGAATCGAGTTCTAGATGATTTTTATTTATGAAAACGTGGACTTCGTGAATTCCCTAAAGTGCTTGATTGGAATGTCTGGTCTTATACTAATTGGTGATCATCAGTATCCAGTTTCGATGCTAACCTCTGGGCAATGCCGCATATGGCTCTGGGAAATAATAAGTCGCAAGGATATAGCCATAGATGATTTTTATTATGTTTCCATGATATAAACGTTTCGTTTCCATTGCCAGGTTTGATTTCGGCAGGGAAGGTCGGAAAGTGAAGGATTTTGAGAAATCGAAGGAGAATCTTCGAACCGAGGAAAATGTAATGAGATAAGATGGTATACCCTGGTGCAAACTAGCCCAGGTGTGGAAAACAGTCATCTGGTTGGTGGTTTTAACCATCTGGAAAATATGAGTTCGCAAATGGGAAGGATTATCCCATATATCATGGACAATAAAACATGTTTGAAACCACCAACCAGTCATGGTTTTCCTAGGAGAATGATCCGCTCACGGTGGAGTTCCACATCGTTAGTTTACACACGTATAAACGCGAAGACATCATTGGCAGTCAAAAATAACTGGTTGGTGGTATACCTACCCTTCTGAAAAATATGAAAGCCAGTTGGGATGATTATTCCCAATATATAGAAATTCATAAAAGTCCATATATTAACCATGTATTTCCATATATTAACCACATATCTATGATTAACCAATATTAACGTTCCAAACCACCAATCAGCAGCAATAGACTTGGGGGGACTATGAACATGCCACGAGCCCATGGTGAGGGCCTTTCCCCATCGGTTTGGATACAGAAGTTACAACTTTTCATCAATGGTCATTTCAGGATCCTAAATTGGAGGTACTGTACCATATAAGGCCATATTTTGTGGGATATTCACTTACATAGGCCTTACATAGGCCTTATATATGGAAGGTACCTCCAATTTAGGATCCTGAAATGGCCATTGATTTCATGTTCCATACAGTAAATTTTGGCAATGGGTTTAAAGGACAATCTACAGGAATCCGTGCTTCCTTAGGGGTTTTAATGGAACATCTACAGGAAGCTATGGGTTTTTACATGTGTTTACCACCCAAAAAAAGGGGGTTCCTATGGTTTCCTGTCAATTTCATAGGTGTCCTTTTTGTATAAATAGACGGTGCCATTTACCATCATTCACCTTTTGTTGTTTTATTTGGGATAGACCCTCTATTTATCAACCAACCAGTGATAAAAGGACAGCCGATGCTAATATTTTCGCTTCATCGGAGAGCAAGGCACGAACTCGGCACCCACATCTTCAGTAAGTGTTCCTCCTGGAACGAAGGATGGGATGATGTCACCCATGTCCCTACGAAACACATCGTAGCTATGGAAAGATCCACCATTTTCAATGGGAACATCCACTATTTCTATGGCCATTTTCAATAGCTATTTTGACATAACCAGAGGGTAATCTTGATATCCCAAGTATAATCTATCTCAATATCACAAGCATATAATCATATTATAATTATAGATCAACCATAAAATAACATGTTTATCTTGAGAATCAGTACAGTCTTGGGCGATTGTGGATTCCAACATCATCCATTTTTTCTGTGGCCGTCATGGTGCCGCCTGACAGGCGTGAGGATTGGTCGCGTTCTCAGCTAAGGATGGACCAAAGAAGAGGCCGCGCGTGTAGAGGCCGTTCCTCAGAGAATATCAACCCTGGATGAATAAACCCCGAATGTCCCCCTACAGGATGGGCCCCCCCAAGATAGCTAAGTTGGTTTATAAGTGGCTGATTTCAATGGTTTATGGTAGATATAACGAACTAGTTAATGGGGATTATAATGGCTTATAAACTGTTGTTAAAAAACAATGGTCGATTAATTAATCCGAGGTTGACATGAGTGATGATGACGAGCACAATGTGGACATCCAAGTTGCAAAGAAGAACATGGTGCATGAATCATGATGACAATGTATGACAATGTATTACAATGTATGACAACCATGAATGACACGATTTTCACTAAAACTGATGATGATGATTATCATTATCATTACTATTATATTATTATTATATCATTATTATTTACCATTGTTATTATTAATCTTACTATTGTTACCCTTTACTACTGTTTACTACTCACGATGATGGAGTCTTGCTGCTTCTGCATTTTCTGACCCCGCGAATGCTTAGTCATACAACATGACGGCATTGATTACTGAATCACTGAATCACTTGGTTCTTACAAGATCCTCAATGAAACTGTGTGTCGCACCAAAATTTGCACCAAAATTCAGTCACTTCATCATTTCCCAATTAAAATCATATGAACGAATCTATCACTTTCGCAGAAAAACCAACGAGTTTCAAGATCCGAAAAATAAAAAAAAGTTCTCAACTCTTCACCGAGGCCGGTGAGGCTGTTGGGTCCCGTTGGGTCAAGCTGGGTCAAGCTTCATGGCCGAAAGCTTGGAGTGAAAGGGTTCCTGGATCCCAACCTGACGCTGCGGCGGATCCAATGTGGGGCGTTTCACAAAAAAGGTGCGTGCAAACAACTCCAATGTCACTATGGTTGGTGCGTTTATAAGTCCAATAACTATGGATAACTATGGTTGATGATACGCAAATAACTATAGTTACAGTTAATGGGTTTATAAAGCATCAAACATAACTGGTTTTCCCCACATTGCAGAATGGGTATATCATGGCTTCACCAATCTTAACCACTACTATTGAGAACTGGGGATCAATTTTAAAACGAAGACCTGAAACAACTCTGCCATATTTGAGGGATGAAGATCCTCACATCCCAGCAAGAACTTGGGTTAAAGCACCAAGGATTTTGACCCAGCAGAGCATGTTTTTTTTGGGGCAAAGCAAAACGGCGAATCTTCCATCAATCTACCACTGGAAGAGTCGAGATTTTTGGGGCTGGTGGATGAAGCCAGTCACGCTATGTGATGGATCAAACTTGCCAAGCCCTACACTGACTGGCTGGAGTTGAGACCTCTATAGACTCTAGCGGTCTAGTTGCACCAACACTTTCATGGAGAACATCATAGAACATCCAACTTCATCTGACCTCAGCTGGTTTTTTCTAAAAGAACGGCTGAACCGGGAAAGTGCCGGTTCTCAGCTGGTTTTTTCAGGACGGGCAGGGGGCAGAAGAGGATCACGCTCTGTTGGAATTTTTGAACCTGATATGATGCAAGATCTGCTTCGTGGATCCCGGGAAAACCTACTCTCTGGTTATTTAACAGTTCGCCATGGAAAATCACAATTTTTAATAAGTAAACCCGGGTAAACCATCTATACATGGACCATTTTTCATGGCTATGTTAAATAACCAGAGGGTATATTCAATAATCCAATCATCAAAACCATGGTTTCCTGATGTTTCCTGTATTTCTTTTTCAGAAAGGCTTGTTGCCAGCGCTGAAATCACCAATTGTTTGTATATATTCATTTTCGAATATATTACATGATCTTATGTTTTTTGTTGTCCATGCGCAAGCCTCTTCTATTAGAAATACAGACAGGCTTGTTGTGGGCGCGCAAAAGGCAATTTGTTTCCCCAAATACATTACATGATCTAAAACCATATTGGTCTTTTGCTGTCCATGCACACGCCTTTTCTAGTGGAAATAGAGCTTAGAGTGGTTAATCACCCAAAACCAAAAAAACAAAAAACACATAAAACAAAAAACACAAAAACACTCAATGTTTTGGGGACTACTTGGATCTAGGCATGTTCAGGCTAGTCTGGAAAACATTTTTTTTTTTCTCCCCTTTTTTTGTTTCTTTGTTTTTTTCTTTGGGTTTTTGATTCCTTAGGATTAATCCAGAGTAATCCAAACCAAATCTGATTCATCTTGCCCCCAAGGCATTCTTGTGAAGTCATTACTTAAAACAATTGTGTATGCTAAACATGCGCAGTATTCATTGGGGATGTGCAATTTTCCTTTTCAGGTGTGAAGCCTTTGGGGATGTAACATTATGTTTTTGGAGCCTTCAAATAGATGGTTTTCCTGTCCCAGGAGAGCGCAGCTGGAGTTCTTTGACAGGAGTGTTACATATTTACACAGAAATGGTGTGATTGAAAGGACTGTTACATATGTTCAAATCATGGTGTAACTTTCAAAAGATGCAGCTGATTCAATTTTGGTGAGTAAGACATTTCCTTCAAACAATGTTGTTCCTTCCAAACAGATGGCAGCTGGGTTTCTTTGAAAGGAGTGTTACATGTTTTTAAAGAAATGGTGCTACTTTCAAACATAAAGGCCAGCTGAGCTTCTTTGAGAGGAATTTTACATCTTTAAAGGACACAGTGCATATTTTGACACACTATTGTTTCTGTTATTTAAACTAAACTGTTTATTTTCATTTTTTAAATACGATTGCAACTTTAAGTTAAGTATTCAATCTTTGAAGAAAACAGCATCTACCTGAAGGAATGTTACCATGATAAAAGAAAGACAGGAAAATTGCACTTCAGAACACAATACACATCGTAGATAACACATATTGTTCTTAAACAATCCAACCTTCACAAACAGATTTCTTCCTGAAAAAAAAATACTAGCTCAAAAGCAACCACCAGCTTGTAAATAACAACAACTTTTTGGCTGAAGTGGATGCTTTGTGAGGAAAATTGCACTTCTTTGAAGAACCTCATTTCTTCAAAGCATTGTCTGCTGGGAATATAGCACAGGCATACAACTTCATAGACTATATACACATATTTCTCTTTGGGCAATGAAAGCAAGTGAAAACAACTGCATTGCCAGATATTGTTTGCAATTTTGCCTTTAGCTCAATGTGTTACATTTTCTTTGGTCAGCTGCTGCGCTGCGCAGCTCAAACTCATTCAACTTGTTATGTACTTCCACACCTGTTTGAAACACCAGGGAGTTTCCTTAATTTTCTAACTGAAATCGGCCTTGTAGATGAATTAAGGTTGTGTTTCAAAGACGACTAATTTTTTTCAAAAGAATGTAGTATTGTACCACAATTATATGGAAACATGACAGTAGTGTATCCCTAGGTTTCAAAACAATGTATATATATATATACATAAAATATAATATAATATAATATAATATAATATAATAATATATATATATATATATACATACATATATATCCAATTTTCATGATGTTTGCCTCGCAAAAAGGAGGATAACTATTGTTTATGAGAAGTACACGACCTGAACTTATCCACTGTAATTTTGCATTTTATTACATACATATTCTGTTGCAGCTAATGCTTCAAAGTGGAGATATATCCTGTTTTCTCTTCTAGGGTGGAATTTCTTCTTGGAATTTGCCACATTTTGAACCTAATGACTACCATTGTTCTAAAGGAGTGCATTGTACAGCTGAATATGTGTTTTTTTTCTGGCTCAGGCTTCCTCCTTTTAAACATCCTGTTTGATTATGACCATTTCCCAAAGGATACAGTTGCGGATTTCTCATGGGAATTTCTCGCTGTCGCGCCTCAAAAACATGGTATGGCATCAAGGCCTCTTCAGGCATCCGCATGTTCAAGCCTTAGCGGTTTGGGCACGGTGCCGTGTCAAGGATAAGTGGAGCAATGCAGATAAAACTACAGTTGAGGTCACACAAATGGAGAAAGATGATCTGCCTTAAAAAAGAGGTGCAAGCAATAGTCTTTGCAATTACCCTCTGGTAATTTAACATAGCTATGGAAAATCCATTATAAATGGAGGTTTTATTGGGAAAATCATCTGTAAATGGTCCATTTTCCATAGCTATGTTAAATTACCAGAGGGTATCTAAAAATAGGCTACTTCACTGATTTCATGTGAAGTATCATGGTTTTCCTCATTGAAATAGCCATTTAAGCAGGATTTACCCTCCGGTAGTAACATGGCAATGGAAAATCCACCATTTATAGATGATTTTCCCAATTGGAACCTCCATTTAGTTCGGGGATTTTCCATTGCCGGGCTTGATTACCTAGGGGTACCCTATGGTAATTTAACGTAGCTATTCTAGTTGATTTACCTATGAAACATCGTGATTCTCATAGCAAAATGTTCGTTTACCAGAGGCTATACTATCATTAATCCCATTAAATCCCATTAAATCCCATTAAATCCCATTAAATCCCATCAAATCCCATTAAATCCCATTAAATCCCATTAAATCCCATCAAATCCCATCATATATCATTTTTGTGCCACAAGTTTCCAAGTTTCTTCACCCCGGTGACCGCGCCAAACCGCGCCAAGGGGCTGAAGCGTTTGCAGCGGAAGTCCGGTGTGGGCCGAAAGATCTCTGGCTGTGACACATTGAAATCCACCCCGAAACTCTCCTCCACAGGCGAGACATGAAGGCTAACCCTCTGGTAAACAAACATAGCTATTGAAAATGGCCATAGAAATAGTGGATTTACCCAGTAAAAATGGTGATTTTCCATAGCAACACGTTAGTTTACCAGAGGGAAATTGCCCTATCCAATCCAATTTACACCGCTTTTGATAAATGCTTGATGAATAGGTATCCAGGATAGTAGGCTATAATCTCAATAAACCAAGTTGTGTAAGTCCCACAAACAACAATTAACAGATCCAGCAGTGCTCTTTTGAATGGCTTATGTAGTGGCACCGCATCACTGGGTTTGGCACCCAGGACTTCATTGGGACCCCATCGAAGTGGCGGAACCACCGGAACCGGTCCTCTGTACCATTGGGCAAGACATAATTCACGCGTCCTGTTTTGTGTTTGGTGTTGAGATGGGGCAGATGGGGATGTTGTTGTTGTTGGTGGTTTTTTGCTGATCCACAAATGGCCATGTTCATCGCCATTTCGTCAGGAACCGATTGGAGGTTACCTACCATATATTGTTGGCCTATTTTGGAGGCCTATTTTTGAGGGAACCTCCTCACAAAATATGGCCAAACATATGGGACTAACGTGGTACTAACATACCTCCATTTTAGGATCCTGAGTTCCCATGTGGTATCACTACAAGCACAGAATTCTGGAAGGTGGCGATATTTTTCGTCATGGACCTCCATGGAAAAGATACGGATGAACTCATTTCGGGCCAAGTTGGTGGACAAAAACTAGCAGTTTCCAGGGTTTATGGTAGCTATACTTAAAAATTCTTATAAACCAACTAGATTTAGAAGCAACTTAAACATAAGAACAATACAACATTGGTTAACTATACCTGTAGCTTAACGGGGTTGATTTTCAATACATCCATCGATGGGGTTTATGCACCAGCATTGCACCTTTTCCCATTTTTCTTGGAATGGAATGTCCCAAGACATTGGAACATAGCTACTGTATTATTATTATTATTATATATATACACCCTTTGGTAAACAAACATAACTATGGAAAATCACCATGCGATTATTTGGGTCAATCAACTATTTCGACTGGGCCATGTTCCAGTTCGCAAACTGTGGTCATGTTTACCAGGCCGGGTATTTCTTATGGGAATCCCCAGGTCATCCACAACTTGGATGACGTGGGGTAGCCTCAAAACTGGACACTTCTTATGGGTACTTCACCAGGGAAAAGGGGTTGACTGCGTCAACCATCTGCAAAAAAAGACACTGAAAAAATTAAGGGGGGAATACCATTGCCACTACTGTTTGCCAGAACGCAAACATCATCTGGTTGTGCAATAACCATCTGGAAAAATGATGGAGTTCCTCAATGGGAAGGATGACATTCCATATATTATTGGGGTAAATTGTAATATTTCACTAACCTGAATTAAGGCCAATTTGGGGATGATTCCCGAATCCGAACCATTATTCCCAGGGCTCGGGAGAACAGTGAGGTCGTGATCAAATTTACCCAGATATGAAATGGAACATAAAATTCCATGGTTCCAGTCACCACCAACCAGTGGTTAATCATGAATGGTTTATAATGGTTATATCATGGTTATATCATGGTTATATCATGGTTATATCATGGTTAATCATGGTTAATAATGGTTAATAATGGTTAATAATGGTTATATCATGGTTAATAATGGTTATATCATGGTTAATAATGGTTAATAATGGTTATATCATGGTTAATATTGGTTAATAATGAATAATGGTTCCAAAGCACCAAAGCACCAACCAGTCATGGCCGATCAACTGGATGCCTCCCAAAAAGATCAATTCGCAGGAGAGTTTTTACGTAGCTCCACCAAAATTGGCCATTACCCATCATTGGCAAACTAAGAATTTGCGACATTGAAAATGGTGATTTAATGGGATTTAATGGTGATTTATTAGGATATATGATGGGATTAAGCCTCTGGTAATTTATTACATAGCTATTGAAAATGGCCATTGAAATAGTGGATTTACCCATTGATAGCATGGTGATTTCCCATAATTATGTTAGTTTACCAGAGGGTACCACCCGGTGAGCACCCAATGACGCGTTGAAAGGAGAAATTCTTGTTGTTCCAATCCCGGTCCTTTTTTTTTTTAACGAAAACCCGACCATTCACTTCCGCCCTGTCAAAATCACATTTTTTTTTGTTCAGCCCCCAAGTTTTGCATACCTTTCACCAGGATCAATCGCCGGGACTGGGATATGCCCCAGTCCAGGTGGATTTACCAGTCCGAAAATTCATAAAATCACCAGCGAAGCAGCATGGATTGGCTCAAGGGTCCCCCTCCCAAAATAAACATACCCTCTGGTTATGTCAAAATAGCTATTGAAAATGGCCATTGAAATAGTGGATTTACCCATTGATAGCATGGTGTTTTTCCATAGTTTTTTGTATGTTTACCAGAGGGTATTTCCTAGGGATTCCCCAAATGGTGTACTTCACCGACTAGACAAAGCCATGTACCCAGCAAGCCATGTTGGCTGACCCGCAGTGCAGGCCTTTCGCGACAAGGTGATCGAAGATGGAGTAGTTGATAGCAGCCTGGCTACAGTAAAAAAAGGTCGCGACAAGTGAATCCATTCTGACCTCTTTGGATTCAAACATCTGTACTAGATGTGCCTCGTTTCTAGCTATGTTTGTCCAACTAAGATTCAAGATATTCCTAAAAAAGCTCCTAGAGTGCTTTGATGTGGATGGATCATTGTGTACCTCAATTTTGTGGTTTCCATTCCCGCCCTTCTTGGCTAATATGCTGTTCCCGTTGATCATGCGGTCGTGACAAATTGAACATCACCTTTTGATGATTCAATCGTAGTTAACCAGTCAAAAATGCAAGGCAAGATACATTATTCATTATTCTATGATACATATCCATGTAATTCCATGTATATATATATATATGTTTTTTCTATGCACACACATATCTATACATAATTATATTTATATAAATGTATATTGATATCATTATTATTATTATGATTATTATTATTATTATTATCATTATTATTATCATTATTATTATACAATACATTTTTTTGGGGGGTTTGCCAAAAACAGTCCATGGCTGGCTGATTCTTTCCATCAAAAAAGATCCGGCCGCCTGCAGGGCCGCCAGTTCACAGAGTCGTATCCACACAGGTGGCAGCTGACGCTCGACCTCATAGACGTCCTCACCAGCTCGGCGAATAATTGGTGTCATCAAAGATGACTGGGCAATTCCCTGTTTTTACCATGGGAAAATCATAGGAAAATATAGGAAGTTCCTATGGGACATCCATTGTAAATATGGAGGTTTGGGAGTTTCCAGGTTGCGCCACGTTTGATGACACCAGAGGCTATCAGGAAACTCTTCAATTTGCAAAAAAACACCGCGGTAACATGCAGAAAATAGCAGACATTTTCGCCTTTTCACCAACCCAATGATTTTTGAGTTCGCTTGTTGAGGTATCAACAAAACCCCGGAAAAAGGATGAATCAACAGGGTCAAAAATGAAGACCCGGAAGATCACAGTTTTTAGTTTTTTTTTTTTTAAATGAACCATCTGGTTATTTAACATAGCCATGGAAAATAACCATTTTTAATAGGTAAACTATCTATAAATGGACCGTTTTCCATGGCTATGTTAAATAACCAGAGGGTAACCATCCATGTATAGGGGTAGCCAATTTTGAGCCATCGCCATGTGATTATCAACAGGTTTTTTACATCATTGTTGTTGTTATTCATCAGGTTGGTTGTTGAGGTATTTCCCATAGGATCCATGGTGCTGCTATATATGGTAACATGGATCCAATCAATGTACCCCAGTCATGTTAGCATATATACCAGCACCATGGATCCTATGGGTTTCAGGATGAATACCGGGGATATTAAAACAATGATTATGGGGAGAACTCGTCGACACTTGGCGGGTGTTTGAATGATGGAATCATTGCTGGTAAAAAGGGCCTAGCAGCCTACCAGAACTGGCCAAGTGGGAAAATATGGATGTCACATAAATATATTTGAAACATCTTGAAACTACCAACTCTCCTCTGGTAAACATACAAAAAACTATTGAAAATGGACCATTTATAGTAAATTTACCCATTGATAGCATGGTGATTTTCCATAGTTATGTAAACGTTTACCAGAGGGTATATTTTGCTTCAAGATGACTACAGTACCAACTCCTCCACAAAAATTGGCCTGAACTGAACTGGTCATCCATTACAGTGGAGGTTGGGGTTCCGTTACTGATGGATCTGGCTCCATCTCCGGCTTTTAATTCTTTGCGTTGTCTCAGTTGATCTTATCTCCACATTTTCCGTCGGTTGGGTCCACATGGCTATTGCTTCGATGCCCACCATGAGGTCCATACCAGTTTACTGGATTTCGTCTGGTTACCCTCTGGTAATTTAACATAGCTGTTAAAAATTGCCACTTATAGTTGATTTTCCTAGTACAAATGGTGATTTTCCATAGTTATGTTAGTTTACCAGAGGGTACAGGTTTTTTTTTTTACTGGCCTTCAATAGGATCACCAGTGGCATCTTTGCGTATCTCACAACGAACACTGGTACCCTTTTCCTGCGGTTGACCCATCGAAAAAAAGGCTCAACATCACCAACAAAAACAAACACCGGATCAAAAAATCAAATTTGGATATTCTATCTATCTAACTATCTATCTATCTATCTATCTTTTCCAGATTTCAAGCTTTGTGAAAAAAATGGAACCGCAAAACAATTTCCAGTGCTTCATATCTGCACTTCCACATCAACATTTTGGGGAACTTGGGGGGCCAGTTTCTCCATTTTTCAGACACAGCCAAGCATCATGATATTGTTAGTTATAGTCACCCCCAAAACGATAGAAACATGATTTACCACTATTCTAGTCGGATTTTGCTTTTCCATCTTTCTGGGGGTTACTATCATTAGTGTTACCCGGCCTGGTAAACGTTTACAGAAAACTATGGAAAAACACCATGCTATTAATGGGTAAATCAACTATAAATGGCCATTTTCAATAGCTTTTTGTATGTTTACCAGAGGGTATTCCCTTTGCATCACCATTCTCGGGCAACTTTCACCTGGTGCTTGCCTCTCTGTGTCTCCCCTGCCTCCTGGTCAGGCAATTGAAGGCTCTCTCCAAAACTGATGGTGGCCACGCTCAAGTAGCCTGGGGTCGTTTCAACCCCCTTGGAACATGTTAGTCAACGGGGTCATGTGGCAAACCCAATGTCTTAAACCATCCCCAAAATCATCATAAATGGGTGTGATTCCAACCATGTCCAAATGGTAGTTGTTTATGGGGGGCATAGGGTTTACCGCATTAAGCATCAAATCATTCATGATCGCGACACTGATCATCCCACTCTGCTCCATGGCTAGAAACAGCTTCTTTCAAAGATTTTCAAAGCACGTTTGAGTTGTGAAACATTGGGATATACCACAAATATATCATAAATATCCATAAAAATGGAACATCTACCAATATCTACCAACAAATAGGATAGAATGACCATATCTTCTGATACAACCCCCGGTGAAACAACGCAGTTATTACGTGATTTGGATCATCTCTGAATCCGCCTATAAAGGCCATCGCCAGCAAAGTCCAAATTCCACAGGCACAGCGTGCGTCCTTGGAATCCACGACTTGGCAAAACTCAATATATTGGGTAGTAATCATCAACCAATGATTATTATAGATTACAATATGGGGATATTATAACTAACACTGGATATTATGATATTGTGTTTTTTGGTTTCTGAGAGAATATGATGATTTTGGATGGGATTTTTGAGATGATTTTTGATGGGATTTCAGTGGTTAATGGTGGTGATCAAACGTGGCTCAGAGTGACATCAAGGTAACTTGAAATCTCCTCTATGACATTTATAGTTGATTTACCCATTTGATTTACCCATGAAAATAGCATGCTGATTTTCCAGTTCGTGAGTTCTGTGGAAACGTTTACCAGGCCGGGTAGCCTCCGGTCCAGTGTCATCTTCCACTGGTTTCTGGCCCAAATCCACTGGTTGATCATCATCCCCAATGAATAGTATTATAAATTGGAGAATTGATGGGTATCCATGAGTATCCTAGTTCCAGAGCCAAAGAAAAATGACGTGATAAATCAGATTTTTATCCAAAGTGTATGGTGAAACACTTTATCAAGCTAAGCCTGTCCCTTCCGAGCATCGTTGCTGTTGGGGAAGTCATCCCATTTCCTTGGCCGGGCACTCAAAATCACATCCTGTATATCACACCCCAAAATCATGGCATGGAAGTGTACAGAAACGCTTCAAAATGTTGTTACGACCCAGTACGTTGTTGTAGATCTGTACAGTCGTTTCATGTTCATTCATCTGAAAAAATGTCAAGGCTTCCTGATTCAAAGTTCTTTCATATTAGGCAGCAACATGCGATTGAACAGAGATCTTCCATTGGATCTTCAGACAGTCAGGCAGAAAGGGGTCAAAACTGAGTTTATCCTACACTGGGTCCAAAACGCCATAGTTTGAGTCATCACTTTTCCTACAACAACCCCGTTTTCTTTCCCCATTTTTGGACATGCCCTTTTTTCATCTTGTTTGTGATATCAGTGATATCCAAATACTTTCCATTACGTCCCCATTGTATATCTCCAGTATGTTTGGTCTACTCCCCATTCTGAACTAAGGGTAGATCGGGTGTTTATCCACTTAAATACTTACCATTAACTAGTTCGTTATATCTACCATAAACCCAAGTTATTGGAGCTATAAACCAACTTAGCTAACTATGGGGCACCATCCTGTAGATCGGGTAAATCCACAAATTTCTCATATGTCTGATGGTTATCCCCTTGGTGGCCGAAGCTTGCAGCGGAAAGTCGGCGGTAACATGAAAGGCCTGAACTTAGAACGTAGCCGCGCGCAGTGAACGCATGACGTTCGCGCCGGTGTCTGGTTGAGCCGTTAGGAGGCCAAGGGTATCCAAGGGTGCACTCACATAGAAATTAAAAGCTGAATGGGGACGAAGCATGTGAAACAAATGACACAAACTTCAGTTCAAAAGCTCAATTGTAGATACAAGTTAGCATGTCGCCTTGGTTTAGTATAACTGAGCTACCAGCACTTAAGTTTCTCAGCCAATTCCACCATCCAAATCCAAGGGGAATCTCATTATAGTGGGACAACTATACTGCTTATATTTGGGGATGCAGTTCTACTTATAAGTGGTCATATTAAACCAGTTACAGGGGTGGTATGCCAACTCTTGGAGCTTTTTTTGCATCGTGAAAAACCAGTTACACCCATGAACTGCACCCCAACGACGCCCCAAAGGATCACTTCTACAGGTACCAACCTCAATTCATTGGTTAAAATATGTTAAAATCACATCTTTTTTATTCTGAACTCCCAATTTATCAATTTATCAATTTATCCCAATTTGAAGTCTGCATCTGCATATGCTTCAAGCATGCCTTTTTTTGTGCCTCAAACAGGAGGAAAAAACCACCCAAAACCGCACCGTCCCGGAGTCCCATCTGATCCTCTTTTTTCGCTCACACCGTGGGCTCCGCGAGTAGAGGATTCAACTCTGAGGGGTTCCCCAGGCCAAAGCGTTCCTGTGACGAGTTGAAAACGAAAAAAGGGCGGAGGCAGAATGAAGTGCTGGGATAACGTCCTTAAAAAAAGGTGGGTTTAGGACTAGTTGATTTAAGATGATTTAAGATGCTTTGATTGGTTTATGGACATTTTCGGTGGGTAATCATATGCTTTGGTAAACTGTTCACTTGAATCAATACGCTTTCCTTGGGGACCATAGGATCATATGGGATACATGGGTCATTCGCGTTTCCCCCATGGATGGAAAATAGTAATCCATCACCACTATTAGGTAAAGTCCTTGTTTGGACTACCATCTGGTTATTTAACAGTTCGCCATGGAAAGATCCACCATTTTGAATAGGTAAACCCAGGTAAACCATCTATAAATGGGTCATTTCCCATGGCTATGTTAAATAACCAGAGGGTATAAGATGGCCCGGTTGGTTGCTTGGATGGTTCATTGGGTGAAGGAACTGGGAGAGTCCCCGTCAAGCCGTCAAGCTCAGCCCTGCCAGATGTTCTAAGCGAAGTGTGCATCAATTCTTAGCAGCTTTGGCTACCTCTGAAACCGCACAATGGCTGGCTGGTACATCCACCAACTCAGAAAGCACTGGATTCTATCATGGAAACTACCATTCTCAAGCAAACTGTCACACCTTTGTTCATGGCGAATCTGAAAAAGCATGAAAAAGTGAGTTGTGCTGCGGGGGGACGATATTTCAGGTTGCATACCAATGATATTCTTGCATCAACTTGCCCATTGATGAACCAATCATTCAAGATTCACTAGATCAGCCTACCCATTGCCGCAAGGATTTCTACCTGGAAACATGATGAAACATGAGAATAGTTCACGAACCCCTTCAGGTCTGAGTCATAAGGCAATGCTGGGGATGGGGACGCCCCGATAACCCTCCAAAACCCCCAACAACTAGGAGTACCCTCTGGTTATGTCAAAATAGCTATTGAACATGGACCATTTATAGTTGATTTACCTATTAAAGATGGTGATTTTCCATAGCTATGTTAGTTTACCAGAGGGTAAATTCCAACAATACCCCAATTTCATAGATATCTTCTCGCAAGCCGAGATTCGAGGTGAAGGAAGAAATGATACTTCTCCTGCGGCAAGGTCGAAAAGTAATGCTAGGAGCAGAGTAATACAGAGATGAGCAACATGGAGGTTTCCATAGTCATGTGGGTACCCGAATAGCTGGATGGTTTCTATTGGAAAATCTGATTAAAATGGATGATATGGAGGTACCCCTATTTTAGGAAACCTCCATATGGAGCAAGCTGGAGCAATATGGAAATCTTGAGCCGTGCTGGGAATGGCACCCCATGTTCCAAAATTTGATCCATTTCACTGGTTGTATTGAATCATGGCTCTGATGTTATGTGTTATATCAACTTAACTCAAAATTTGAAACGCAAGAAGACCAGTGTATAAAAACCACCAGGTTGCCAAAGCATGGTAGATCAAAATTTGCACCCCCATCCCCATCTCACGATTCTCAAATTCTCAACCGCCTCGCGAATGGCTGGGAAGATCATGGTGAGCAAACCAAAGATGAAGATGCCGGAAGCTAAGTTCCCCAGCAACGTCAGGATATCGTCCCTGGGAATGGGGCCATGGGGCTGGCTTGTTTGGGGTTGGTTAGGTGTCCCGTGGGACTGGGAAAACTATGGAAAACTATGGAAAACTATGGAAAACTATGGAAAACTTGGGCCACAAAACTTGGGCACGGCCAGCTTCGCTCTACTCAAGTCCTACATCCACCAAGCAACACAATGTCGTTGAGGTGATGATGCACTCGCACCATGGAAGTTGGCATCGGCAGTACCTGCGGCCACTGGTGCAGGACTAAGATGGGGATGGGGAGTGCTGCCTGAAATGGCTATGTATCTATAGCTATCTATAGCTTGATTACATTCATATTTTGCCATTCAAAACAGACACCATATATAGATATATAGCTTCATTATGCCTCATTTAGTTGTTACATAGTGGCTATATCCCGTATCACACACACAAGTTGTGACTGCCACAGGTGTGGCTTGGTGTCGTGAAATCAGGTGCTTCATGCTACATTCCCTGAACCGTCAAACTTCTCAAACCCTCAATCTATCGCAACGCATTTTTTCAAAGGAGAAAACACCTAAGAGTCATATGGAGGTTTCCTAAGTCATGGGGGTACCAACTCATCCATCTAGGATTTTCCATGAAATCAACCATCCAGCGAGCTTGGAGTATCCCCCATGATGGATCGGAAACCCCCATGACTTGGAAACTTAGTGTTCTCTACGATATAGGGTGCCAAAGTATGCAAATGAAACCACAGACTTGGACCCCAATATTGGCCATGCTCCAATCTTTGGGGCTCAACAATCATTCCAGCTCCGTACCATGCTTTCTACCAGCGAAAGACTTCATCTTGGTAGATTTTGGGCACCCCAACATACCCTAACTAACTGGAGCAAATTCACTAATCCTTGCAGGACCAATCCTGTTCGCAAGCTGAAGACCTGGATGAAGTGTTTCATAAGCCACGTCCAAGGTACAATCTTGAGTCGATTTCCCAGCTGTGGCATGACCTCGTGAATGGCAAAATTCAGATGGAATGGAATGACCACGAAATGATGGGTCAATTTTTGTCTTGAGAAACATATCACCAAAAAATGGATGTTTCGTTTTTTTCAATTTTGGAGTGCTCTTCACGTTTTTTGATGTTCGCACAGATCTGGCCGGCCGGGCGATTCAAAGTGCCGCAGCATCAGCTGTAAGTCACTGTAAGTCTTGTCACAAAAATCTCGGCAAGTCTATTTTCTGTGGGGTATCATCAGTTTTTTCATGATGGAAGATCGTCCCTGCTACGGGGGCCCTACCGTCAGAAAATAGTGGCTGCACTGGTGAGGATGCACCAAATTTGACCATTCCGCGAGGAATATCCCCTACGAATTGTTTCACATTTACTGAGGAAAACCATATCGCTTTAGTATGTGTTTTGCGTCACTTTTTTGGGTGCGTGTATATCACCACATACTATACGTACTATACATCCATCTATATATCATATCTATACGTATCTATATTTATCTATATCGATAGATCTATATCTCTACCTAGATATCTATGCACGTACACACACATTTTACATTACATTACATTACATTACATTGAATTACATTACATTAAATTACATTACATTACATACAAATACACATACATATACACATACATATACACATACATATACACATACATATACACATACATATACACATGCATATACACATACATATACACATACATATATACACACTTACATATACACATACATATCAATACCTACATATCGATATCTACGTATCGATATATCTATGTCTATATCTACATGTCAATATATCGACATATAAATGCCAATATATCTGCATATATATATACACATATTTCTTTATATATATATATCTAGAGATCTATGTATGTATATATATATTTCTGTATACAGAAAGACAAAAAACAACTGCAGGGTCAAGGAACTGTGTCATGAACAATCTACATCTGACCGGGTCAGGGGACATCTACCGGAGTAGTTTCCTCAGCGGCTTCAGGCACGATGCGACTGTCCTCAGCTCTTCAGCTGGCGTGGGAGAGTCATGACTGGCATGGAAACCATACATATCATTGATATCGGTACCCATCTATCTATATAATTCTATACGACTATATATCTGGGTAAATAATAATATTTCACTAACCTGAATTGTTGGGCCATTTGGGATGATTTTCCTTACTAATCATGATTAGCCTTGGGGTCGTTATAATTTACCCAGATATATGATATTACCCTCTGGTTATTTAACATAGCCATGGAAAATGGCCCATTTATAGATGGTTTACCTATTAAACATGGTGATTTTCCATGGCTATGTTGAATAACCAGATATTATATGATTGTGCAATCAGAAAGCTTTCAATATCTTGAGGATTCACATTGTTTGCGGATCGTCCATATGGAGGTTTCCCCCATTCTGGGGGATTCCCAAGGTCTACCCATGGGTTTCCCCAAGTTACATCTAAGCAGTGTTCAAAACCATGTCTTATCCCTTATAGGAATGTCAGTTGAGAACAGGAATTCCCCCTTTTCTGTGACATTTTCCATTATATTGCTTAGTATCATGGTTTCCAAAAATCAATATCAATGAATTATCAACCAAATTAGATCGTCGTCCATTTCAATGGTATTTTCCATCATAAACAATCCAGCTATTGGGGTACCCATTTATGGACACCTCCATATACCACCCTGGGCCCAGGGAAACCCATGGGTTTACCCACCTGGCCATGGCATCATGGGTCCATAAATGGTCATTTTCAAGAGCAAACTGTTAACAAATTAGGGTGCCCATTTGCAAAACTAGTAGTTAAACTCTGGTTTATGGTGGATATAACGAACATGAACGAACTAGTTTTGCAGGGCTGAATCTAAACCAACAATACCCTCTAGTAATTTAACATAGCTATTGAAAATGGTCGTAGAAATAGTTGATTTACCCATTAAAGATGGTGATTTCCCAGTTCGCAAACTGTTAGTTTACCAGAGGGTAATGGTAAAAACTGATGGGTTTCCAGTTTCGATTTTCCAAAACTCCAAAACCCATGGCTTTCTAAACCAACAATAACTGGTTGGTGGTATACCTACCCCTCTGAAAAATATGACTTCGTCAGTTGGGATGATGACACCATGGTTCCAAACCACCAACCAGTATACTATCCAATGGGTTTATCCCCTATATCCAATGGGTTTATTCCCTATGAATCCCTATGATCCAATGGCTTTATCCTCTATGAATCCCTATGATCCAATGGGTTTATCCCCTATTAATCCCTATGATCCAATGGGTTTATCGGTTTATCCCCTATAGTTTACCAGGCCGGGTAACCAAATTGGGGGGTGCAGGCGCCCCAAGCGTCATCCAAGTAGAAGGTATCTGCATAGGGCGCTCCGAGGCGCCCGCCCAGCGAATCGCTCCAGCGGTCCAAGGAGACCACCGCCCGGAGGATGGCGGTGCGGTTCTGGGCGTTTTTTCTACACAGGAAAACATAGGAAAACCATGGGAAAACCGTAGGAAAACCATAGGAAAACCATGGGAAAACCGGAAAACCATGGGAAAACCATGGGAAAACCATGGGAAAACCATAGGAAGACCACAGGAAAACCATGGGAAAACCATATAGGAAAAACGGTGCCGGAATTTTGTTGGGAAAACTAGGACAAGCCATAGAAAAAGCATCGGAACATGGTGCCTTCACCAAGGAACATGGGAATTCATGAGATTGATAGCTGACATTAGCTGACTGTTGATAGCTAAGTTGGTGAACCAGTTTTTCTCCAATTTCACGTTTGGGTCTATGATGGTCTATGGCTATGGATAATAACAAAAACAGTATGCATGACATTCATGGGTTTATAAACCAACAAACATCACTGGCGGGGCTCACTTTGTAAAACCCAAGAGAGACTGGGGATGTAACCAACTGGAGGATACAACCCAAGCACCATCGATATGAAATGATATAACTAGAGAATACTAGAGATTTCACATGATTTAACATGATTTAACCAATGAATGATGGATTTGGGCTTGTTTGAGAATGGGGGAATTCCCCCCAGTTATAGCCATTTCATGGAGACAATCATGATTAATCATTAATCGGTGGATGCCCCACAAAAAGTGGTGAAGAGTGGTGAATAGTCGTGAATGGTCAGGGATGATGTCCAAGATTTTTGTCCATGCAAAACGGCGAACGTTGTGGGGTGATATCTATGTTTTTGTTGATTCACTTTTTTGGAAAAAGACAACTACACAATTTTTGGTTTACCCGCGTCACATAATCAACAAACACAGCATCAATCAGAAGCAATAGTGGGACATTTGAGAAATTAAGTTGGGATGGTTATGAGATTTATGAGATTTTGAAAGACAACACGTTGAGAAACTATGAGAAAATGAGGTGATTGACAACAGTGCGAATGAGAACCATGCCATACTGAAACTGATGGAAGGGAAAACCGTCGTTTGTGACGGCTGGAAAATGGCCACTAAAGGTGGAAAACCACTAAAGGTAGGTAAATTGTAAGTGATCGTCATTTTCGCGCAATTGGCAGATTCTTCATGTCAAACACGGATAAACATGGTGCACTGGTGCCTCTTTCGTGACATTTTTCTGCAACATATCCGACCTTGCACTGGGCCCATACTTCCCACTGAGCCTGGTTTTAGTAGGTTTTAGTATCGCTCATCTGACCATTCAGAAATGATACCCTCTGGTAATTTAACATAGCTATTGAAAATGGCTATTTATAGTGGATTTTCCCATTAAAAATGGTGATTTTCCATAGTTATGTTAGTTTACCAGAGGGTACACATTTTTTTGCGCCAAACTGAAGGCGCAAAACACGGTTTCTTCCCAATTCCCCGGTCCCTTTGAAGGCTTTGCAGCAAAAACAAGACCTGAGAATCCTAGGACTTGGAGTCTGTTTCCAAGATCTTCCAACATCTTGCATCTTCAAATGGTTTTTTCGAACGGGATTCGAATTGTTGTGACCATCCCCAATTTTTGTTGGGTAGTATGATCCCGTACAATTAAATCATCAACCATCATTTATCAGTATCCACAAACATATCCCCAAGTTTTCAGAAGGTTTTCCCAGTATATCAATGATATTTTTCATCAACCCTGCCAGGGGTGTCTATCGCAGCCACTGCTGATCGCAGCCAGTTTAGTCCTCGCCTTGGCGGTGAAGGGCGTCAAGACTTTGAGGAAGCTTTCCTCCAGCGATCAGCGCGGATTTGACAGGTGAATATATTGGGAACTCAGCAGTGGCTGCGATAGACACCCCTGGCGTTGATGAAAAATATCATTGATATACTGGGAAAAGAACATGAACACTTTTTTTTGCGACATGTTTGTGGATATAACTGATAAATGATGCTTGGTGGATGATTGGGGGATACTACTAACTGAGGTTTTTCCTACCGTCAGCCCAGCCCAATGATGCCCAATGTACGGCTGGCGGAGCTGAGGTCAACTTGTCACTTTCTCAAGGATTGGAGGAATCTTAATACTCCATGGTTTATTGATTAGGGGGGTACTCCTCCAAATAGTCATAATCCAATACTGAAATGGTACCCTCCCAATAAAACAAACGTTTGGGGTTTATTCATCCAGGGTTGACACTACATGTGAAACATTGGGGTATATACCCTCTGGTAAACTAACATTTTGCTTTGGAAAATCACCATGCTATTAATGGGAAAACTCACTATTTCGACTGGGCCATCCTCAACACTGAGGATTTTCCTAAGCCATGATAAAAAATCCAAAAACCAGCCAGTATGGATTTGAAGATGTGGGAATATCATGTGGATATCCTGGGATAAATCACCAACACTGGGTGGTCAAAGAAAGACCTGGGGAGATAGACCCATAGCAGCCTACCCGGTAGTCATCTTGGTCCATGTGAACTACAGCAAGTAGAGATCCGACTTAAATCTTTAGTATTCTTGAGTTCTGGTTCATTGAGAAAGTATTCCAAAGATTCGTCAGATATTCACAATCATATCTGGGAACATTACAACTGGTTGGTGGTTTTTCGCCCTAGCCCTCTGAAAAATGATGGACTGAAAGTCAGTTGGGATCACCAACCGGTATATTATCCAATGGGTTTATCCCCTATATCCAATGATTTTTTCCCCTATATTAATCCCTATTATACCATGGGGTGAAACCACCAACCACCTTCCCCAAGCAGGCAATTTAAGGACATCATCTGTGAGGTCACCTGCGGGCCCAAAAATCGCCTGGCGTATGGACACAGGATGGCTGGCGTTAGCCAAGGATGGGCGAATGAAGAGACCACTCACCTGGGCTTTATGTGATGGTCTTCTGACGAAAAGAATTGGGATTCATGAAATAATCCCCATTAACGATAGTTATATCTGCCATAAACCATTGAATTCAGCCACTTATGCTACTTATAAACCAACTTAGCTATCTTGGGGGCCCCATCCTGTAGGATTTATGACAAGTGAGTAAATATCACGTCAATCATATTTACTGGTTGGTGGTGACTTAACCCCTCTTGAAAAATATGAAAGTCAATGGGAAGGATTATCCCATATATTATGGCGAAATAAAACATGTTCCAAACCACCAACCAGTATTTAGATATAAATGGGGGTACCCCTAAATAATCCATTTCAATGGGATTTTCCATGAAATAATCCATCCAGCTATATATTGGGGTACCCCCATTTCAGGAGACTCCCATATTGGGGATGGATTATAATGGAAAATCCCAACTCAGCCAACTCATTTATGGATTATAATGGATTATAATCACCAGGCATTTTTGAAAAAAGATGGTAACCCAACTCAGCCATTGGGGATGGTAACCCAAGGATTGATCCTTGACTGGTGGATTGATTCCCCCTACCGCTCCAGCCAGGCTGGTGGAGGTAGATATGGCTATTACCCAACCTGGTTATTCAACATAGCCATGGTATAGATCGCCCATAGAAATAGATGGTTTACCTATTAATAGCATGGTGATTTTCCATGGCGAACTGTTAAATAACCAAATGGTAGCTACCAATTTATTTTCACATCTTGAAATGTCAACCAACAACATGTGGATTAATAGGAAGTATTAGCCACTTTTGAAGAATATCAACCAACATCAACCAACAAAAAACTGGGGATGAAGGTGGATAAACGATGACTGGGGAAGGGTCAATGGTCCAATGATGTGCCTGGGAGTAGCTTGATGGGGCTGCAGCTAGCTTGAGATGCAAGGGCCCATCATTTTCTGTAGGAACGAATAAACACGACCTACGAAACACCGTATTTTGGGTGATGAACATCCTCATACATCTACAACAACTGCTCTGTTGGCGTGAAAACCGGGCTACCAGGGGTTTTGACCCATAACTCCCATAACCAAATATCTGATATCGGTGCTGACAATACATCTGACAGCCCGGGTCAGAATATGCCATCCCGGGGGATCGAGGAAAACCCCCCAGCAATCGCAACAGGTGAAGAGTTCAGGTGACATAGCTGTAGTTCTGGCGTTGCAGCTTTGGATGGATCGGCCCCTGCCAGGCGGTGGCGCCATGATAAGCATGGCACAGTACAAGGACAATCACTACATCTAGTAAACCCCCAAAAGCTGTAGGGAATTCTTGGCAACTGTTTCTATTGTTCATTGGCTTTCCCAAGCTTTCGGACCTATCCATATCAGGAGTTCATTTGTCAGAACCTCGGGATGGGGGACATGGCTTTGGTGATGGGGTGCAGTAACCCATCTTTGACCCCAAAATACCATGGCTTTCTCATGATTTCCGTGATATTTCTCGATGAAAAACATGCGACTTAGTTTGGGTATTTCCCCCCCCCGCACCTGCAAGCGTAAGAACCAGCGGTGGTATGGCAGGATGCTTTCCTGGCGGACGCACAGAATGTGGCTCCAACCGGTTCCAACCCAGTGAATCTGCAAAGCCATCGCTGGTTGGTGGTTTTTCGCCCTAGCCCTCTGAAAAATGATGGACTTCGTAAAAGTTGGGATGATGAAATTCCATTCCCAACTGTTTCTGGAAAGTCATATATCAAATTCCATGGTTCCAGTCACCACCAACCAGTATATTATCCAATGGGTTTATCCCCTATTAATTAATCCCGTTTTTATACCATGGGGTGAAATCACCACCAACCAGCAGTTCGTCACCACCTTCATGATTTTCCGCTGATGAATTCAACCACCATAGAAGTCCTGCGGTACCGTCCCGCCCCTCTCGGCGGTCCTGCGGTACCACCTGCATGGAAGGCACTTGCAGGCAGCTCATGGCGTCGACATGGACCTTGAGGAGTCGAGACTCCGAGAGAAGCCTGAAAATCGCTACCCAAAATGCCCATCGCATTTGGTGATTCCATAGGGACATCATGGAGAACATGATAGAATCTATATACATCCTACAAGGATATGGGTCTGAAAAAAAGAATCTAACTAGCTAGCTATGGGAATATCATGATATACTGTAATGGGTATTTAAATGTATTGAATGGAGATATCAAGGGATATGTAACCAAGAATTATGTTCAATTGATGTGCCTGAAAATGGGGTATACCCCCTCCACTTCTGGCCATTTTTTTCAATGGGACGCATTGGGATCAACCAGAAACTTTGATGCAGTTGCGAGACAAACATGTCGACAGATCCTTTTTTGGGCCCACAACTCATAGAGCCTCTGGTAAACTAACATAGCTATTGAAAAAGGCCATTTCTAGTTGATTTTCCCATTGAAAATGGTGATTTTCTATAGCTATGTTAAATTACCAGAGGGTAGAGCCAATACCAGGGTTTCATGTGGGAGGCATTTGAGAAGGGGAAGGGATTACGAGACTCGTGATGGAAACATAAAAAAACTTTGGTGGTTTAAACCTGACATGAGTCCGATGGTGTCTGGATCGTTTGAAAAATCACAAAGCTGATCTGGTTGGTGGTTGACCTACCCCTCTGAAAAATACTAGGCAAATGGGAGTATTATTCCCAACTGTTTCTGGAAAGTCACTTGAGAGGGAAGGGTGAAAGATCGAAAGGTAGGCGTGGGTTGGAACAGGAGAAGAGAGCAAGGGAATGAGGCATATCCGCTGCGGACGGACGTGGGTGGAGTTGGGGCGGATATCGAAAAA
>Ga0126342_10002173_pt1 | contig 29917 bp, 30 predicted proteins | sample Cyp1metagenome_FD_92528 | JGI IMG/M metagenome (GOLD analysis project Ga0126342, IMG submission 92528) | Coral microbial communities from Lord Howe Island, Old Settlement Bay, Australia - Cyphastrea 1 metagenome | ecosystem: Host-associated > Invertebrates > Cnidaria > Coral ...
AGAGGAGATTGCAGAGAAGAAGGACGAGGGACATTGCGTCCCTAACAAGACTGAGGAAAGAATTGAAGCGGCCCTTTTTGGTGAGGCTGCCAAAGCATTTGAGGAGGTTGCAGAGAAGAAGGAAGAGGGGCACCGTGTCCCTAACAAGATAGAGCAAAGAATGGAAGCGGCCCTTTTTGGTGAGACTGCCAAAGCATTTGTGGAGATTGCAGAGAAGAAGGATGAGGGACAAGTTGTCCCTTGTAAGACTGAAGAAAGAATTGAAGCAGTTGATTTTGAGGCCGCCAAAGCACTTGAGGAGGCTGCAGAGAAGAAGGACGAGGGGCACTGTGTCCCTAACAAGATTGAGCAAAGAGTCGACGCGCCTGACAGCGAGGATAATGCCAAACCATTTGCAGAGAAGAAGGACGAGGGGCAAAGTGCTCCTGACAAAAGCATTAGAAGTGAGGAGATTGCGGCAGTGAAAGAGGAGATTGCAGAGAAGAAGGACGAGAGACATTGCGTCCCTAACAAGACTGAAGGAAGAATTGATGCGCTTGACAGTGAAAAGACCGCCAAATTGTCAGAGGAGGTTGCAGAGAAGAATGAGGAGGAGAATTTTGCGCCTGACAAAAGCATTGGAAGTGAGGAAACTGCTGTAAAGAAAGAAGAGATTGCGGAGAAGAAGGATGAGGGGCATGATGTCCCTTGTAAGACTGACGAAAGAATTGAAGCGGCCCTTTTTGGTGAGGCTGCCAAAGCATTTAAGGAGGTTGCAGAGAAGAAGGACGAGGGGCATTATGTCCCTAACAAGACTGAGCAAAGAATTGACGCGCCTGACAGCGAGGAGATTGCCAAATCATCTGAGGAAGTTGCTGAGAAGAAGGATGAAGGGCAATTTGGCCCAGGAAAGCTGGAGAGCCAGCCAAATCTTGAAGCAGAAGACATTATCGAGACCTTCTGTATCGACTATGGTTGCTCCCGCGATCATTTGCCTGATCTCAGAGGAGCTGGGAGCCTCGATGGAAACAAGGAAGAAGAATTTAGAGGAGGTGCTGGTGGATCAAATGCCACCAAAAAGAAGAGAGATATTGGCGACTGTCTGGACAAGATAGCCTCCCTTTTGAAAGACAAGAAGGTCGAAGATGCCAAGGAATTGGAGGAGTTAATCCAAGAAGCAAAAGGTCACCTTGGAGGCCAGAAACAGGGTGATCAAGGACAAAGTTTTTATGGCTTGTTTCGAAATCAAAACAGAGAAGATGGAAAAGGAGGAGGAAAAGGGAAATCTATATAAAACTAAGTCAAAAGGAAAGATCACGAAAGAAGACGAGTTGCCTCGTTTTGACCTTTCTCGCAGATTGCCGAAGGCACAACAAACCACATGGCAATCGTTGCACAAAGCGCTTGAAGAAGGAGAGATCCCCAGAGGAGAAATAGCTATTGTTAAGGATGTTCAACAGCTTAGGCAATTGCAAACTTTGGCTCACGACCTCAAGATCAACAAGTCCCTGCTTCTTGTCGCAAAGAAAGTTGGCAATGATGACATCCCGGATACTTGCCACAGCTTGTTATTGCCTTGGATGGGTAATCTTGCAATGATCGATGCCGTGGTTGGGAACCTCAACAAGCAGAAACCCAATTTGGAGCTTGAGAAAATTCAGAACTGCAAAATGGAAACTGCCAAGAGAGATGACTTGGTTTCACTGCGTTTGACGGCACCATGGAAATATATCTCTGAGAAGAACAAGCAGATCTTGCTTCAGAAGCCGGAGTTTTCTGCACGGCTACTCAATGACAGCTTGAAAGAAGCAAGGACCAATAGGTGGGAGAATTCCGAGTCACTTCTCACTGGCTTCTCCTGATCAGCAAGCATGAGATCAACAAGATGATGAACTGCTCTGGCAAGAATGGTATCTTTGTGACACGCTTGTCACAAGACATCACTACAAAACCTGCTGCGCTTTGGGTTACAAAATTGGAGGGAGAAAGTCATGAAGAATATCTACAGAGAACCCTGCAGGAAGCAAAAGGAGCTCCTTTGACCTGGCGAAGAGGAGACGGCAACGATCTTGGATATCATTGCAGTGAAAATGATATCACTGACAAATCCTGGGCTCTGTGGGGCATCCCTCCTTTGAATGGCCCGGGAATGGTCGAAGATTGGCTTGGACAACAGGGCTGGACTTTAAAAACAAGACCCCAGCCACCGCGAGGGAAAGGAAGTCCTTGGAAAATTTTTGGGCAATGCAGCGAGAAACAGAGCGCCTACGCTTACCAGGTTGAGATTGATGACCGCATCAGGCGTTTGTCGATTGTCCCATGGAAGACAAGCCGCAAACCCAAAGAAGAAATCTTTCAGGTCAGTGGGCCAAGATGGTTTAGTAAGAATTTTCAATATGAGAGGATTGGTCCTACGCAAGTTTTGGAACCAACACAGATTGATGCCAACATGGAAGATGGCCAAACCGAAATTGAAGACAATCACAAGGTTATCTCACCGCCGAAGAAGAAGGTCAAACCTTCGAAATTGCGAGGGGGTGAACCTGGACCAGAAGGTTCGAATCTTCGTACCCTTGAGCTTGGGGGTACGGGGGATTGCGGTTGGCGCTCTATTGCACATCAGCTGGCTGCTATCAATTCCAAATCCAGCAACTTGGCGGACAATGTCATTTCCAAAATCGCGGTCCTGGGCAAAGCTTTACGGAGTCAAGCCTTATTTCACTTGTGCGAAGTCGACCGCGAGTGGCAGAAGTTTTGGGCACCAGATGATGCATGGACTCCATTGACAGAAGACGGACCACCAGCAAAGGACATCAAAAGCTTTGCGACAGATGTCTTGCACCGCGACAACCGATGGATCTGTCACTATTGCTTGATGGCAGTCGCAGCAGTCAAAAGGATCCACATCATAGTCTGGCAATATAGAGGAGATGATCCTACACCATGGACCAAGATTGCGGTGATTTCTCCGAATGAGTACAAGAAAAGATTTCCAATAGTTCACCTTGCCAAAGACGGAGGCCACTACATGCCACTGATCTCCGACTCTATGCAAAAGCCTGACTACAACCTCCTTGAGACTGGTTCTGCATGGTCTGCAAAAGGAATCCAGAACAGCATCAAGACTGAGACCAAGCAAATTTTTCGAGCCGGAGGAGAAGAAGAAGAAATGGATGGAAGAAGTACTCATGAACCTTCCATCACTGGAAATGGCACCACGCATGGACTCGAAGGTGGACAAAATGGACCCAAAGGCCTTCATTTGCGCACCCTTGAACTTGGAGGTACAGGAGATTGCGGATGGCGATCCATTGCCTTCCAGCTGGCCGTTCTCAATTCAAAGCCTGGCACTTTGAACAAGAATGTCATGCCCATGATCACCAACTTGAGCAGAATCCTCAGGAGCCAAGCACTTCAATTTCTTTGTGAAATGGATCGAGATTGGCAAGAGCAATGGGTTCCTGACGAGACATGGACTGTTTTGACAGAAGATGGACAACCTGCCAAAGATTTGCATACTTTTACAACAGACACCTTGCACCGTCCTAATAGGTGGATTTGTCACTATGGTTTGCAAGCTGTCGCTACGATCAAGCAGGTGCATTTGGTGATTTGGCAATTTAATGATGACATTGAGGAGCCATGGACTAGGATCGCTACGATCTCTCCGAATGATGAGGAGAAACACTATCCATATGTTCATCTTGCAAAGGATGGAGGACACTACATGCCTCTGATCCCAGACACGATCCAGATCCCTGGCCAAGAGCTGCGACCAAATGGCAGAACCTGGAAATCCAAAGAAATTCAGCGCAATACGAGCATCAGAGGTGGAGGAACCAGTGATAAATTTGAACCTGATTTCAACGCTGTCTCTGGTTTCCAGGAGACCATTGATGATCTCCTGAAGCCACCTGACCCCTGGACCACGCCATCGAAAGCTGCTGGCACACCTTTAAGCCCCAAAACTGCAAAGACGTTTGACGCTATGGAATTTCTTCGAACTCCTAGGACTCCTGCATCTCCTATGATTTCTTTGAAAGAGATCGGAAAGAACATTTGTGAGCACAAAGCCTTGAAGACTCACCAGTGGGAATGCCCTTTCTGTCAATATCGATGCGCTATTACAGGTCCATGCAAGAGAACACAAGATATCAGGACACATCTTGACAAATTCCATGCCGTTGAGACCGCCAAGATCAAGAAGAGAAACATAGAAGATGGATCCTCAGCAACAGGTCGACACGGCCTTGGGATGGCTAACTTGTTGAAGCCTATCCCATTCCGGAAGATCTCAAAGAAAGATGCCAAAATTATGTGCCCCTTTTGCGGTCTTGGCACTGAGGTACAGCCCAACAATGCTGCGCTCAGGAGGAAAACTTTGAAGCATCACTTGAAAATTTGCGCCAAAGCTCCAAAAGGCTGCACACTGAAAATCTTCCGTGCGGAAAGAATGAAGAAAGAAGGAGGAGTTTGTTTTGGAGATGACAAGCAGCACAGAAACAAGATGATCAAGGGAATTTGGAAAAAGGCTGACAATCGAGCCCAAGAGCTTGGACATGTCCCCATGAGACTCATTGAAAGCAATGGCCAAGCATGTGACGTGATTTGTAAAAGATGTTGGAGAGTGGCGTCACACTCAAGGACATGGAACAAGAAATGTGAAGGAGAGCAAGTACAAGAGAGATCCAGAATCCTCCCTTCAGTCAAACTCTGGAAGAAGTTCTTCAAGAAGTTTGGCAAAGAAAACTCTTCCTCGACATGGAGCTCAATGCCAAGCAACAAGGAAAGATCCAAAGAGCACTACATGAAAGCGACAAACGAAATGCGATCCTGAAGGAGAGAAGAAAGAAGCATGGCAACAAGAAGATTTCCAAAAAGGAGCACAAAAGATTGAGAATTGAAGGTTTGAGAAGCAAAGCTATCAAAGAAGCCAAGAGTCTTGGCCATGCCCCTGTGCGCCTGGACTTTCGGCATTCTTGGCAATCTGATGGATACACAAATCTCATTTGTAGGAAATGTTGGAGAGTCAGCCAGCATACCTCCTATTGGCGAAGCAATTGCGTGGGTCATCACACTCCCACCAGGTCCATCCTTCCATCTAGGGCTTGGTGGAAAACATGCATTGAGAAAATTGGAAAGGCGAAGCTATACAAGAGTTTGCAGCTCAACACCGAAGAGAAAGAACTCATCGAGGAGAACATCAAGGAGTACACCAAGCGAAAGAAGGAGTACTCCAAAGCTAGCTGTTGAAAGCTCCCTTCCCCCCAGCGCCTCAGAGGGGGGGGAACTAACACTACTGAGGCTGATGTGACCTTGAAGGGGAACTAACACTACTGACCCTGAAGGGTGATGGATGCTTGAGAGGTGGCACTTCATGCAGGAAAACAAAGAATAAGAGGAATCGCATTAAGGCATTGAGGAAAATTGCCTTTGCCAACGCGTCAGCTTCTTCTGATGAATCCAGTGCAAATCTATCACTACTTGAACCATCATGGATCAAGGAAGACAGTGAGGAGGATGAGAAAGTGACGCGTCAGACCAAAAGTGAGGATGAGGGGGCATCTTTGACTTGCACAAAATGTGGAACAGAGCATCAGCTTGAGCCTGGCCAATTTTTGGGCCTAAAACGACAAGGACTTGAGGAGGAAACATTTTGCTGCGAAATGTTTGGTAGGAACTGCATTATCGATTCTTCATCTGAGTCCGACTTTGAGAATTTTGGGAAGTCTTCTTTCGAGGACATGAACTGTTTGGCGACTGAGGGGGTTGGCAAACAGTTTTTACGTTGCGTTCCAAGCTACATGGAGGATTGGATCCAGGAGGCCAAAGACAGCAACTTGGAAGAATCCGACTTTGTACAGTGGCTTAAAGATTTTGAGGATGACAACCTGCACATCCATTTACATATCAATGAGGACACTTGGCTCACCACATCAGCGATTGAAGACACGTTTGCAGAAGCGGAAGTTGCAGAAGGAGACATCAGCATTGAGGAGCTATTGAGGCCTTGTGACAGTGAGGATGGTGAGCATATTTCGAGGACATCAGATGTGGAAGATGAGGAAGCGCAACCTTCCTTTGCCCTAACCTACGTCAAAAAAGAGGAGGAGAACAATTTGATGAAAGATGAAGAACCTTTCCCTTGCGTGCATGAGGAGAAGGAGGATGTTGTCATTTTCAAAAACATGAAACAAAGTGAAGAGCCAGAGAAGAAGGATGGGGGTCCTTTTGACCCCAGCAAGAATGAGGAGGAAATCGAAAAGAAGAGGGATGACGAGTCATTCACTTGCGTGCGTGAGGAGAAAGACAATGTCGTCTTTGATGAAAGCATAAAACAAAGAGAGGAGCCAGAGCAGAAGGACGGGGGTCCTTTTGACCCCAGCAAGAATGAGCAGAGTATTGAAAAGAAGGAGGATGATATTTTTTGAAGAGGGATGAGGAATCCTTCACTTGCGTGCGTGAGGAGAAGGACAACATTTTATTTGATGAAAGCATGAAACAAAGAGAGGAGCCAGAGAAGAAGGACGGGGGTCCTTTTGATCCCAGCAAGAATGAGCATAGTATTGAAAAGAAGGAGAAAGATATTTTGAAGAGGGATGAGGGATCCTTCACCTGCGTGCGTGAGAAGGACAAAGCTGCCTTTGATGAAAACATGAAACAAAGAGAGGAGCCAGCGAAGAAGGACGGGGGTCCTTTTGACCCCAGCAAGAATGAGCAGAATATTGAAAAGAAGGAAGAAAAGAATTTGACGAGGGATGAGGGATCCTTCACTTGCGTGCGTGAGGAGAAGGACAATGTTGTCTTTGACGAAAGCATGAAACAAAGAGAGGAGCCAGAGAAGAAGGACGGGGGTCCTTTTGACCCCAGTAAGAATCAACAGAATATTGAAAAGAAAGAAGGAAAGAATTTGAAGAGGGATAAGGAATCCTTCACTTGCGTGCGTGAGAAGGACAAAGCTGTCCTTGATGAAAGAACAAAACAAAGAGATGAGCCAGCGAAGAAGGACGGGGGTCCTTTTGACCCAGCAAGAATGAGCAGAGTATTGGAAAGAAGGAAGAAGAGATTTTGAAGAGGGATGAGGGATCCTTCACTTGCGTGCGTGAGGAGAAGGACAAGGTCGTCTTTGATGAAAGCATGAAACAAAGAGAGGAGCCAGAGAAGAAGGATGGGGGTCCTTTTGACCCCAGTAAGAATGAGCAGAATATCGAAAAGAAGGACGAAAAGATTTTGAAGAGGGATGAGGGATCCTTCACCTGCGAGCGTGAGGAGAAGATTGAAGGAGACGAGGAAGCAGAGGGCATCATCGAAACCTTTTGCAACATCCTTGGAACTCCTGGCCAGCATTTGCATGAGCTCAGAGGTGCAGGAAGTTCTATTGAAGAGGACAAGAAGGAGGAAATTAGAGGTGGAGCAGGTGGCTCTAACGCCACCAAAAAGAAGCGAGATATTGGAGATTGTTTGGACAAGATTGCATCCATGCTCAAAGACAAAGCAAGCGCTGAAGAAGCAAAAGAACTTGAGGAGCTCATTAAGGAGGCCAAGGGACACCTTGGCAATACGAAAGCGCAAGGTCAGAGTTTCTATGGGAAGTCTCAAGCTGTGAGCAACTCTGAGGGAAAAGGAGGTGGCAAAGGGAAATCAAAGTCAAAAGGGAAATCTAAAAGTGAAGATCTTCCCCGATTTGATCTTTCGAGAAGGTGGCCAAAAGCACTGCAAACCACATGGCAATCTTTATATAAGTCTTTGGAGGAAGGTGAAACCCCAAAAGGTGAGATTGCCATCGTTAAGGATGTTCAGCACCTTAGACAGCCTCAAACACTTGCGCATGACCTCAAGATCAAGAAAGTCGCTCCTGCTGGTTGCAAAACGTGTGGGCAATGAAGACATTCCGGAGACTTGTCAAAGTCTCCTCTTGCCTTGGTTGGGGAATCTTGCTTTGATCGATGCTGTGGTTGGGAACCTCAACAAGCAGAAGCCCAACCTTGAGAAGGAGAAGATACATGAATGCAAAATGGTGACTGCAAAGCGTGATGATTTGGTGTCCTTGCGTTTGACTGCGCCCTGGAAATACATCAGTGAAAAGAACCAGCAGATCTTAAAGCAGAAACCAGAGTACTCAGCGCATCTGGTCTGTGACGACTTGAAAGAAGCCCGAACCAACAAATGGGAAAGCTCAGACCCTTTGCTGACAGGATACCTCTTGATTGACAAGCGGGAGGTTGGAAAAATTATGAGTTGCTCTGGCAGAAATGGAATTTTTGTAACAAGATTGTCACAAGATATCGTTGTCAAGTGCTGCACTTTGGGTTACGAAGCTGGATGATGAAAATGACCAAGATTATTTGAGAAGAACAGCTGAGGAGGCCAAAGGAGCACCGCTGACCTGGAGACGTGGTGATGGCAACGACCTTGGCTATCACTGTAAGGAAGAGGACATCACAGATAAATCCTGGGCAGTTTGGGGTGTTCCTGCATTCAACGGCCCTGGCATGGTTGAAGAGTGGCTTGGACAACAAGGATGGACTTTGAAAACAAGGCCACAGCCACCCCGTAGCAGAGGCAGTCCCTGGAAAATCTATGGACTATGCAATGAAAAGCAGAGCGCTTATGCATATCAAGTTGAGATTGATGGCCAGATCAGACGCTTATCGATTGTGCCTTGGAAAAGCAGCCGCAAACTGAAGGAAGAAACTTTCCAAGTTAGTGGCCCACGATGGTTTAGTGAGCACTTCCAGTATGAGGAGGTTGGTCCTACGCAAGTCCTTGAACCTACTCAGATTGACATGGAGGATGCAGCTGATGATGGAAACAAAATTACCTCTCCGCCAAAGAAGAAAGTCAAGCCTTCAAAGCTCAGAGGTGGAGAACCTGGACCTGAAGGACTAAACTTGCGCACATTGGAGGATGGAGGAAATGGCGACTGTGGATGGCGTTCAATTGCCTTTCAGCTTGCCGCTATCAATTCCAAATCGAGCAACCTTGCTGACAGTGTCATGTCCAAGATTTCGATCCTTGGCAAAGCTCTCAGAAGCCAAGCATTATTCCACCTTTGCGAAGTTGATTTGGAATGGAAGAAACATTGGGTCCCAGATGACGCTTGGAATCATCTCACAGAAGATGGACCACCTGCACAGGACTTGGAAACCTTTGCGAAGGATACCCTTCACCGTGACAACAGATGGATTTGCCACTATGGCCTCATGGCTGTCTCTGCTGTCAAGAAGGTCCATCTTATCATGTGGCAATACAAAGGTGATGAAAAGGAACCATGGTCAAAGATTGCTGTGATTTCTCCAAGCGACGAAAAGAAGCACCTTCCTATCATCCATCTTGCAAAGGATGGTGGACACTATATGCCTTTGATTTCCGACACCATGCAGAAGCCTGATTACAGCCTCCTTGAGAACAGTGCTGCTTGGACCTCAAAGGGAATTCAGAGCAAGTCCCCAGGAGAAAAGAAAGACATTTTCAGAGCAGGTGGAAAAGAAGACATTGACAATGGCAACACAAGCAACAGAGGTGGAATAGATGGGCCCAAAGGCATGCATCTCCGCACTCTTGATTTAGGCGGAGTTGGAGATTGTGCTTTCAATGCCAGGCAGGGAAAGCTCATCAATTGCGTTTTGCCAAAGATTGTTTGCCTCGCCAAGATCCTTAGAAGCCAAGCAATGCACTTTCTTTGTGAAGTTGATCAAGATTGGAAAGAAAGCTGGGCGCCGGAGGATACCTGGTCTTTCTTGACTGAAGATGGACCTCCAGCTATTGATCTGCATACCTTCATGACGGAGACCTTGCACAGAGAAAACAGATGGATTTGCCGCTTTGGCCTCTTCGCTGCAGCAGAAATCAAGAAGGTCAACCTGATCATTTGGCAATACAACAACAATGATGAAGAACCATGGACAAAAATTGCTGTTTTTACGCCCAAGGAGACGAAACAATTCCCGTGCATCCACCTCGCGAAAGTTGGAAGCGACTATATGCCATTGATCTCTGACGAGATTGTGATCCCAGGCAATGAGTTGCAGACTAATGGACGCAACTGGAGACCCAAAAACTGGCAAAGGAGCAGTGATTTTACTGCTGATGTTAGAGGAGGTGGAAGCACTGCACAATGTGACAAAAGCAACCGAAATGAGAACAGACTCCATGATGAGAGCATTGACGATTTGCTTAAGCCACCGACTCCGTGGTCCACCCCTGAGAAGCAAGACCGAGGCACTCCAAAAAGCGTGAAAACATCACTGTCTCTCAACATCAATGAAGTCCTACGAACTCCAAGGACGCCTGCTACACCTATATGAGCAATGCCAAGAAGATTGAGAACAGTGACTGCAACGACACTGACCTTCCCAAGGTTTGCCACTGGTCTTGCCCTTTCTGTCAGTTTCAGTGCTATGCAGAAGATTCTGGAAAGCGTTCACAAGTTATCCGGTCCCACCTGGACAAGCTCCATTCAATTGAGACTAGAAAGGCCAAAGAGAACATCAGAGAAGGATCCTCCACTTCTGGGCGACATGGTCTTGGCATTGAAAAGTTGCTGAGACCAATCCAGTTCCAGAAGATCACCAAAGAGAAAGCAAGGATCATTTGTCCGTATTGCAAACTTGGTGCAGATACCAATCCTGGCAATGCTGCGCTTAGAAAGAAAACTTGGAAACATCACTTGAAGTCATGCACAAAAGCGCCAAAAGACTGCACCCTCAAGATGCTCTATGCGGCAAGAATGAAGCAAGAAGGGGGAATTTGCCTTGGTGATGGCAAGTCACACAGAAGGAAGATGATCAATGGTATTTGGAAAAAAGCAGACGATAAAGCCCATGACCTTGGTCACTCACCTTTTAGGCTTTTGGATGAAAACCAACAAGCTTGCGATGTTATCTGTGTGAAATGTTGGAGAGTCGCCTCACATTCGAGAACATGGAGCACAACATGCGAAGGAGGAAAACTGCAAGACAGATCTCGAATCCTCCCATCAGTGAGGCTCTGGAAAAAGTTCATCAAAAAGTTTGGCCAAAAGTTATTTGAGGATTTGGAGCTCAACATGCAACAGCGAGAGAAGATTCAAACTGCGATCCAGAAAAGTGATCAGAGGAAATTGAGCTTGAAGAAAAGACAGAGAAGGCAGGGCTCCAAGAAAGTTTCCAAGAAGGAGCACAAAAGACTCAGGCTTGCTGGCTTGAGGAACAAAGCGTTGAAAAGTGCCAAAGATTGCGGCCACGACCCTGTCAGATTGGATTTCCAACGGCTTTGGCAGTCTGGTGGCTGTTCCAACCTTATCTGTAGGAAGTGCTGGAGAATCAGCCAACATACCAAGCAATGGCGAAGCAAATGCATTGGTCACCACAGAGCAGCAAGATCCATCCTCCCATCACGCGCTTGGTGGAAGAATTGCATTGAAAAGATTGGCAGCGAGAAGCTCTTCAAGATCATGCAGTTGAATAGCAGTGAGAAGAAGCTGATTAAAGAGCATATCCTGGAGTACACAAAAAGGATTAATAAAGAATACACCAGCAAGACCTGTTGAAAACAGGTTGCCCCCCACTGTCTGCGGGGGGGTGCAGTGTTGGATGAAAGTGTGAAACAAAAGGTATGGACAATCAACACGGGCGGCATGCCTGGCCTATGGCGACTCTTTTTTCTTTTGGAAGCTTCAAAGAAGCAACACCGACCTGCGGTGATTCATGCTCAGGAGATTCGCTGTGGTTTGGAAGAATGGAAAGCTACATTAGGAAGAATTTCAACCTTGGGCTACACTGCATATGCTTCCTCCAATGTCTCAAATGGGACTAAGTGCAAGTGAGTCCTCTCACTGGTTTCTAACCATGTTCAATCTAGGATGTGCGATGAGTTTTGCAACAAGCGTGGCTATGCGGCTATTGCTCTTCAGGTTCAGAATATCCTCATGGTTAACAGCTATTGCCCCCCTATGCCAGGGGAGATCCACCAACATGCGATAGAGTTTGAGGAGCTCCTCATTAAACTTGACTGGCAGGGACCCATTTTACTTTGCGGCGATTGGAATCAGGAACCACATGAATGCCTTGTGGCAACCCTTGCCACAATGTACGGATGCTCCACTGCTGATTCATTGGAGACCTCTTCAAGGTGGCAAGGACACCGGCTCATCGATTTCTTTATTTCGAACATTTCCCAGCTTTGTTTTCGAGCGTTGGGGGCCCAGATTTCTGACCACAAAATCATGGAAGCAACTGTGCAACTGGAGCTTGCCTCTTACAATGTCCAGCGTTTCAAGAAGGGCTCCAACTTTGAGAAACCACTTTGGCTCACTGGGAAAGATTGGACATCACTCATCCAACAAGCATTCGACATCGAGAAGGCCACCAATTGGCAGAGAGCTTGTAAGTTGGCTGATGATGATACTCCCATCCAAAGTCAAATTGATGATCAAGACCACAAACAAGAGATAGTCGATATCACTTGGAGGCTTTTAATGTCCAAAGCTTTGACCACCTTCCAGACCGCCTTCAAGCTTGCTATCCTTTGTATCCCTGACCATTTCGAAAACACATGGGAAATTAAAAGAGTTGAGAAGTTGGCCAACAAAATCCAAGCTACTCGACTTTCTGTTGAGAAGCACTCCTGGGATCAGCAATCTCCACAATTCCGTACGTCCATGGCGAGGAGGAAGCTTAGGAACAAGTTGAATCTAGCTCATGAACTCTCCATTCTCCTGCGGAAAGGCAACATCTCCCACCAGTCTTACAGCTTGATGCGGAAGCTCTATGGAAAACACAATGACAACATCGATGACATCAACCTTCAGATGGTTTTGAATGACATGCAAACTTGGGAAACGCAAATCATGAAACTTGAAAACGAAGACAAAGAACTTGCGTGTAGGAGATGGAGGAGGAAGATTGTTGCTGACACTACGTACCGAGCAAACTGGATCAACAAGAAGAAGATCAGCTATTATCCTCAGGTTCAGCACCAGGGCAGAACTTCCACATCGAAACCTACTGCGGTGGAACTCATCAAAGAGTTTGACATGAATCTCAAGAACAATGTCCTGATGAATGGTGATCAAAGAAGACAAACAGTCCGAGAAATAGCTCACCATCTTCACAACTATCGAGATAGAGTCCAAGGCAGAGCTCCCAATTTAAATGACCTCCAACATGCAATTTCGAAAGCCAAAGGAGGTCCAGGCCTTGACCAATGGAACCATTTTGAGATCAAGTTGCTTGCGAAGATACCAGAGTTTTTGAATGAAATTGGCCAGAACTTCAAGCTTTGGGCAGACCTTGGCATTACTCCTTCAATTTTGGCGGAGGTCAAGGCCACTTACATTCCGAAGGCTAGCAAGATCCCAAAGGGTGCACATAAAGGGCCTTAGACCAATTACGGTCTTCAGTATCTGGTGGAGGGCTTTCTCTGCTATGTGGATCATTTCCCCTTTGATAGATGCACTTCAAGCTCAAATGCCAAAGGATATAATCTGCAGACGAAGTAAGGGCCCCGAAGTTCAGGCCTGTGTGGCTGACGCTCTTCTTCAGATTTGGAGGTTTGGAGCGACTTTGGACTTCAGCCATTGCTTTGACACTGTGGATATCAAGATGCTGAGAGATGGAGTCAGAGATGGAATCCCTGCATTAGGGCCTTGGATCACGGTTGTCTGTGATCATTGGTTGAAATGCCACAAATGGATTCACTATGACAAACACGTTGGCGATATTCTAGAAAATCAAACTGGCATTCCCCAAGGAGATCCTGCGTCTCCGCTTGCTCTTTCCATTTTGCTTTGGGTAGGACATGCAAGAGTGCAAGAACACCATCAGCCTGGTTCTCTCCATCAATGCATATGGATGGACGACAGAACTATGATTTGCGACAACAAACAACTGCTTAGGGACTATGAATAGATGGAGGCAATTTGCTGATGATTTTCATTTACTGGAGAACGAAGCAAAGACACAAACAGTTGCTCCGGGGGATTCAAAATCAATGGAGGTTCTCGGAGCCCTGATTGGAAATCCAAACAAGAGTACATTCAACAAAGTTGCCCCAAATAGAGATCGTTTTGAGAAGGCCATTCATGTCTCAAAGCGAGTTGGTTTGCTACCAAACAAAAGAATCAGACTGAATGATTTAGTAAGCCTTGCACGACCAGCAATGAGTTATGGCTGGATTGCTGGACGACCTTCTAAGACTATTTGCATGGAATATAACACAGCGATTTGGAAAGCTTTCGGTAGCATCTCTTTCTCTCCACCTTCTCTGCGCAGATTAATAGGCGGTGCACATTTGGAAGCTGACCCAACACTTTGGATCAAGCACGTGAAACTTCTTGCGTGTAGGAACGATGAACTCACCAGACTTGGCCACCATCACTAAATCAACATGTCTTGGAAGGTTTTGAGCAACATGGTTGGACTACGCGCCGTGGCGCTTGGTGTCATGAACAATGTGGTCACTTTCTTGAACAAGACATTCTTCACAGGAAAGAATGGAAGAAAATTGCACATAAGCTACGTGACTCCATTAGATGGTCTGCTTGGGAGGAGTTTAAAGAATCAGGACGGCATGAAATAACTGGACTGGAACTTCCACGAATGACTATTGACAGGATCAACTGGACAAGGAAATGGGCATCCAGCTCCTCTTCACGAAGGAGCTTTGCGATGGGAGCAGTCAAGAGTCCAAAAATGGCCTCAATTGCACATGGATGTAGCTCGAAGTGCTTGAAATGCGACGAAATGAATCCAGACTGGGATCATGGCTGGACTTGCCTTCTTGAAGTCCCCATCCCATGCGATACTATGTTCAGGCGATTCCTTTGCGGAACAGATAGGTCTGAGCAACTCCTTGCTGATGCTTTCATTGAGAATGTGGAGAAGTTCTATACGATTCTTTAACTGGAAACCTTGGCATTCATCTGGGCACCTTCTCTGCGGGGTTGACTGCTTGGTAGGTGTCAATAGCAAAAGGCATGCCCAGATTTGATCTTTCGAGAAGATGGCCCAAGGCTTTGCAAACCACTTGGCAATCACTTAGCAAATCGCTTGAAGAAGGAGAGACACCGAAAGGAGAAATTGCTATCGTCAAGAGCGTGCAACATCTTCGACAGCTTCAAGCGCTTGCCCACGACCTCAAGATCAACAAGTCCTTGCTTTTGGTTGCGAAACGCATTGGCAGTGATCCCATCCCTGAGACTTGCCAAAGCCTTCTCCTTCCATGGATGGGGAACCTTGCGATGATCGATGCAATTGTTGGGAATTTGAACAAACAAAAACCCAACTTGGAGAAGGAGAAGATTCATGAATGCAAAATGGAGATGGCAAAGCGTGATGATTTGGCTTCTTTGCGTTTGACTGCGCCCTGGAAGTTCATTTGCGAGAAGAATAAGCAGATCCTTTTACAGGAACCAGAGTATTCTGTGTGTCTCCTTTGCGATGATTTGAAGGAAGCCAGAACAAACAAGTGGGAAAGTTCAGACTCTGTCTTGACGGGATATCTTTTGGTCAACAAGAACGAAGTTGGGAAGATCATTGGATGTTCTGGAAGAAACGGGATTTTTGTTACCCGACTGTCGCAGGATATCATTGTCAAACCCTCCGCACTTTGGGTTTCAAGACTTGAAGGCGAAAGTGACCAAACCTATTTACAAAGAACAACAGAAGAAGCAAAAGGCGCACCTTTGACCTGGAGAAGAGGCGACGGCAATGACCTTGGATATCATTGCAAGGAGGAGGACATTACGGATAAATCTTGGGCAGTCTGGGGCGTTCCAGCTTTCAACGGCCCTGGAATGGTCGAAGATTGGCTTGGGCAGCAAGGTTGGACTTTGAGAACAAGGCCACAGCCACCTCGCTCTAGAGGCAGCCCCTGGAAGATTTTTGGACAGCGCAGTGAAAAGCAAAGTGCCTATGCGTATCAAGTTGAGGTTGAGGGCAACATTCGGCGTCTGTCCATCGTGCCTTGGAAAAGCAGCCGCAGACCAAAAGAGGAGACATTTCAAGTTAGCGGCCCCAGATGGTTCAGCGAGCACTTTCAGTCTGACAAGGTTGGCCCTACGCAGGTCCTTGAACCAATTCAGATGGATGCGAACATGGACGAGGAAGAAGCTGATGGAGATAAGATTGTCTCTCCGCCAAAAAAGAGAGTCAAGCCGTCCAAACTGAGAGGTGGCGAACAAGGACCAGATGGACTTGATCTCAGAACCCTCGAGCTTGGGGGCACAGGTGATTGCGGATGGCGTTCAATTGCCTTCCAATTAGCTGCAATCAATTCAAAATCTAGCAATTTGGCCGAGAATGTGATGTCGAAAATTGCGGTACTTGGCAAAGCTCTCAGAAGCCAAGCCCTTTTTCATCTCTGTGAAGTTGATTTGGAATGGCAGAAGCATTGGGCTCCTGACGACGCTTGGACACCACTCATTGAGGACGGGCCACCAGCAAAAGATTTGAAAACATTTGCAACTGAGACCCTGCACCGCGACAACAGATGGATCTGCCATTATGGCCTCATGGCAGTCTTGGCGGTCAAAAAAGTCCACATCATTATCTGGCAACACAAAGGTGATGAAAAGGAACCATGGTCAAAGATTGCTGTGATTTCACCAAATGACGAGAAGAAGAAATTGCCCATTATCCACCTTGCCAAAGATGGTGGACATTACATGCCTCTGATTTCTGACACCATGCAGAAGCCCGATTACAGCCTCTTGGAAAACAGCACTACTTGGTCTTCAAAGGGAATCCAAGGCAAATCTTCAGGCGAGAAGAAACAGATTTTCAGAGCTGGAGGAGGAGAAAGCAACAAGGGTGGAATCAATGGCCCTACCGGCATGAAACTACGCACATTGGAATTGGGAGGAACTGGAGACTGTGGATGGAGATCAATTGCCTTCTTGATCGCTGCCATCAATGTGAATCATGACAAACTTGTCAACAGCGTCTTGCCCAAGATCGAAAGTCTTGCAAACATTTTGAAAGGCCAGGCGCTTCATTTTCTTTGCGAAATTGATCACGATTGGAAGCAGAACTGGATGCCGGAGGATACCTGGACTGCTTTGACGGAAGATGGACCTCCAGCACAAAATTTGCAGGATTTCATCAATGAGACTTTGCATAGGGAAAACAGATGGATTTGCCGCTATGGCTTCATGGCAATTTGCGAGACCAAGAAGGTGAACCTGGTTATTTGGCAGTACCGGGGCAATGACAGAGAGTCTTGGACAAAAATTGCAACCTTTTCACCAAAGGAGACGAAGCAGTTCCCAACTATCCACCTTGCGAAAGTTGGAACCCATCTCATGCCGCTCATCCCTGATGAACTTCATGTTCCTGGCAATGATCTGCAAAGGAATGGAAGAACTTGGAAGCCGAGAAGACAGCAGAACATGAACAAGATTGCTGACTTCAGAGGAGGAGGGAACTTTGAGCAAAGGTCTACGATTGGCGATGTCGGTAATGAAATTTCTGAGGAAAACATTGAGGACGTGCTCAAATCACCAGATCCCTGGACCACTCCAAAGAAGAAAAGCTTCTACACTCCTGAAAGTGTGAAAACTATGCAATCCTTCAACATTCGGGATGCACTGCGTACGCCGGAAACACCTGCAACACCATGCAGCAATATGAACAAGACAGAGAACAAGAACAACTATGGTCTCAGTCTTTCGAAAGTGTGCCATTGGGCTTGCCCATTCTGTCAATGTCAGTGCTTCATTTCAAACCCTGCGAAAAGAACCCAGGACATCAGAACTCATCTTGACAAATTCCACGCAAGAGAGACGAAGAAAACAAAAGAGAGGAATATCGAGAAAGGCATTTCTGCATCTGGACGACATGGATTGGGCATTGCCGTCCTACTCGAACCTTTGCAACTTCGAAAGATGCCAAAGCAGAAGGCCAAGATCATTTGTCCTTTTTGCAAATTTGGGGCAGATGTCAACCCTGGCAGTGCAGCGCTTCGAAAGAAAACCTGGAAGCACCACTTGAAGTCTTGCACAAAAGCGCCAAAAGACTGCAACCTGAGGGTGCTCTACGCTGCGAGGATGAAACAAGAAGGTGGGATCTGCCTCGGCAATGGAGAAGCTCACCGGAAGAAGATGATCCAAGGTATTTGGAGGAGAGCTGACAACAAGGCAATTGGGCTTGGTCACTCTCCCCACCGACTCATGAACAGCAATGGACAAGCTTGTGATGTGATTTGCAAGAAATGCTGGAGAGTTGCGTCTCATTCGAAAACCTGGAACATTGCCTGCGGGGGGGAAAAGATGCAAGACAGACCAAGAATTCTTCCTTCTGTCAGGCTTTGGAAGAAGTTCATCAAGAAGTATGGCAAAGCAAAACTCTTCACTGACTTGGAGCTCAACACACATCAGCAGGAGAAGATCCAAGATCATGCACAAGAAGTTGAGGCTGGAAGGTTTGAGGAGCAAGGCAATCAAGAGTGCAAAAGTGGACACGAACCAGTGCGGCTTAGCTTCCAGCGTGCTTGGCAGGCACCAACCTGATCTGCAAGAAGTGTTGGAGAGTCAGCCAACATACAAAACAATGGAGAGACAATTGCGTTGGCCATCATAGATCAGTCAGATCTATCCTCCCTTCAAGGTCGTGGTGGAAAAATTGCGTTGAGAAGATTGGCAAGGAGAAATTGTTCAAAATCATGCAGCTCAACAAGACAGAGAAGAAGATTGTCAATGACAACATCGCTGAGTACGTCAAAAGAAGGAAACAGTATGCCAAAAGCTGTTGGGGGCACTGAATCTGTTGCAAAGGAAAGACAGAAAGTTTGGACAATCAACACGGGCGGCATGCCCGGCTTTTGGCGGCTCCTTTTTCTTTTGGAAGCTACAAAGAAGCAGCTCAGACCCTTTGTAGTTCATGCACAAGAGATTTGCTGCAGCCTTGAAGAGTGGAAAGCAACTTCAGGTAGAATTTCAACCCTTGGATATACTGCATATGCGTCTTCGACGGTTTTGCGTGGGGCCAAATGCAATGGAGTCCTAACAATGGTCTCGAATCATGTTCAATCACAGATGTGTGATGAATACTGCAACAAACGTGGCTATGCTGCAATTGCACTTAAAGTTCAAGATTTGCTCATGATCAACAGCTATTGCCCACCAACAGTTAGCGAGTTGCACCAGCATGCGATTGAGTTTGAGGAGATGCTCATTAGATTGGATTGGCAGGGTCCCATGTTATTTTGCGGTGACTGGAATCAGGAGCCATCTGATTGTTTGGTAGCCACTTTAGCTGTCATGTATGGTTGCTCCATTGCAGATTCTGACGAAAATTCTTCGCGCTGGAAAGGGCACCGGCTCATCGATTTCTTTATTTCGAATATTCCTCATTTGCGCTTCCGAGCACTTGATGCCAAGATCTCTGACCACAAGATTATGGAGACCACTGTCAAGCTGGAGTGCTGCTCCTACAATGTCCATCGTTTCAAGAAGGGTTTCAATTTTGAGAAGCCTCTCTGGCTCAATACCAAAGGATGGGAAGACCTTGTCCATCAGGCGTACAACATTGAGAAGGCCACCAATTGGCAACATGCTTGCAAATTAACTGATGACGACACCTCCATCCCGAGCCAAGTTGATGATTCTGATCAAGATCAGGAGATTGTAGACTTCACTTGGAAACTCACTATGTCAAAAGTTTTGACCACCTTTCAAACTGCTTACAAGTTGGCCATTCTTTGCATTCCGGAGAATTTTGACAATAAGTGGGAGATCATGAGGATTGAGAAGCTGGCGAATAAGGTACAATCTTCTAGGCTCTCTGTTGAGAAGTTTTCCTGGGATCAGCATTCACCCCAATTTCGAACATCTATGGCAAGGAGAAGGCTACGAAACAAGCTTAATTTGGCTCAGGAACTTGCAATCCTATTGCGAAAGGGGAAACATTCTCATGTTTCCTTTAGCATGATGCGCAAGCTATGCGGCAGAGACTTCATGGACTTTGACACTATCACACTGCCGAAAGTTTGTGATGATATACAAGAATGGGAAAAACACATCTTGAAGTTGGAGAACGAAGACAAAGAAATTGCGTTTAGGAGATGGAGGAGGAGAATAGTCTCTGACACAACCTACAGGGCAAATTGGATCAACAAAAAGAAGATCAGTTATTATCCTCAGGTGCAGCACCAAGACAAGACTTCCACCTCGAAACCTACTGCGGTAGACCTCATCCGGGAATTTGACATGAATCTCAAGCGTAGAGTTTGGATGAATGAAGACCAGAGACGTCAAAGAGTCAGGGAAATTGCTCACCATCTTCACAACTTTCAAGGCAATGTTCAAGGCAGAGCTCCCAACCTGAAAGACCTTCAACAAGCGATTTCAAAAGCCAAAGGTGGTCCTGGCCTCGACCAATGGAACTACTATGAGACCAAGACCCTTGCGAAGATCCCTGAGTTTTTGAGAGAAATTGGCCAAAACTTTAAACTCTGGATTGACCTTGGCATTACTCCTTCAATCCTTGCGGAGGTCAAGGTGACTTATATCCCCAAGGCGAACAAGATCTCTAAAGGCACAGTCAACATCAAAGGTCTAAGGCCAATCACTGTCTTCAGCATATGGTGGAGAACCTTTTCAGCGATGTGGATCATGTCACCTTTGATCGATGCGCTGCAAGCACAAATGCCGAAGGACATCATTTGCAGGCGAGGCAAAGGACCTGAAGTTCAGGCCTGTGTGGCTGACGCTCTACTGCAGCTATGGCAGCATGGAGCGACATTGGACTTTAGTCATTGCTTTGACACAGTGGACATCAAAATGCTGAGAGACGGTGTCAGGATTGGTATTCCCATTTTGAGCCCTTGGATCACGGTTGTCTGTGATCATTGGTTGAAATGCCACAAATGGATTCACTATGACAAACACGTTGGCGATATTCTAGAAAATCAAACTGGCATTCCCCAAGGAGATCCTGCGTCTCCACTTGCGCTTTCTCTTTTGCTATGGGTAGGCCATGCACGTGTACAAGAACACCATCAGCTTGGTCGACTCCATCAATGCATTTGGATGGATGATAGAACTATGATTTGTAACAATAAGCAACTGCTCAGAGATTCAATGGAACGTTGGGGACGCTTTGCTGAAGATTTTCATTTGCTGGAAAATGAGACAAAGACCCAGACTGTTGCTCCTGGCGAAGCAAAAGCTATGGAAGTTCTTGGTGCTTTGATTGGACAACCCAACAGGAGAACATTCAACAAAGTTAGCCCAAACAAAGAGCGTTTTGAGAAGGCTATCCATGTCTCTAGAAGAGTTGGTTTGCTGCCAAACAAGAAGATCAGAATGAATGATTTGGCTACCCTTGCACGTCCAACCATGAGTTATGGGTGGATTGCTGGTCGGCCTTCCAAAGGCATTTGCTCTGAGTACAACACTTAGCTTTGGAAAACCCGGCCATACCACATTTTCTCCACCTTCTTTGCGCAGATTGATCAGCGGTGCACATCTAGAAGCTGATCCAGTTTTGTGGATCAAACAAGTCAGGCTCTTGTCTAACAGGAATGCTGAGCTTACAAGACTGGGACATAGTTTGGATCAGTTTGAGACTGCACTCGGTCGCAACGTTTTAGAAGGTTTTGAACAACATGGATGGACAAAACGCCGTGGAACTTGGCGCCACGAACACTGTGGCCATTTCCTTGAGAGTGACATCTTGCACCGTAAAGAATGGAAGAAGATTGCACACAAATTGCGTGACTCCGTTAGATGGCCAGCTTGGGAGGAATTCAAAGTATCAGGACGGCATGAAATAGCTGGCTTACAACTTCCACAGATGACTATTGAAAGGATCAACATGACTAGGAAGTGGGCATCTACAAAACCTTCACGCTGTTGCTTTGCTATGGGCGCTGTGAAGAGTCCAAAGATGGCCGCTTTGGCGCATGGCTGTACATCCAAGTGCTTGAAATGTGAGACAACCGATCCTGACTGGGATCACGGATGGACTTGCTTGCTGCAGGTCCCTGTCCCATGCGACACCATGCTCAGAAGGTTCCTTTGGGGGACAAACAAATCTGAGCAACTTCTTGCTGATTCTTTCATTGCGCATGTGGAGGAGTTCTACATGATACTTTAGAGGAAATCTTGGCATTCATCTGGGCATCATTTCTGTGGGAATGACTGCTTGGTAGGTGTCAACGGCAAAAGGCATACCAACTTCAAGATCATCACTTTGGATCACATGAAGAAGATGAAAAACAACGCCATTGTGTGCAACATCGGCAACCAGGGCCGTTTCTGGGTCTTCGACCCGGGGCTCAACCACAGGCACCCCCACATGGTGGTTGCGGGCTCACATTGCCCTTTGGTCAGAGCGAAGTTCTGTGGCACACATGCTGACTTCAGGCCGAGGTACATCACCCTCGCGACGACCCCGTCGCAGGAAACATGCCACGACAACACCACTGGGGTCCGGATTGGTGAGGCAAGCCATCCCGGACCCGCTGCAGCCAAAGCCACGGCACGACGGCGACAGCAGAAACAGCAGCAGAACAACCTGGGACAGATCATCAACCTTCTGCTCCCGCTACTCACACAACTCCTGCAAGTTTTGGATACAGGCAGAGCGACAGACTCTTCATCGACACCCAGCCTCACTACGGTGCTGGGAACCCTCTTGGGACACAACAATGCACAGAGCCAGGACACACCTGGCAAACCAGCATCGCACAGACCCCGCAAACGTCGGGGGACCATCTACCAGGAAACCAGGCAACACACCGGCGGACCAACCACCACATCCACTGCGGCCCCTAAGGGGGGTCAACCAGTACAACAGTACAGCCAGCCGCAGCAGCACGGCGAATCCAGCTCAACGACCAGGAATGGCCATCATTCAAGGACGGCAAAGGTAAGACCGCCCCTGGCCAACAGAAAGGCAAAGGGAGCACACCAGGCCCACAGGGCACACACGGCCCACACAACCCACCAGCAGCACAACCAGACGGCAGCAAGCCCGAGGAGTGGACCACCATCACTCGTCGGCGACCAAACCTTGACGCGTGGGCCCTCCGACCCAAAGACTGGAGCGACCCCACTCTCCACTACGACACATTGGCAACCGCTCTACAGAAGCACTCTGGGGACCAACCCTTTCGAGCAGTCATTCACTGCAGCGACCATGAACAAGGACAAGCAGCAGCAGCCATGCTCGCAAACATCAAGCAACGAGCTGTCTGGATCCTTTGGCGACAAGCAGACGGCACAACAAGCATCCCTGGGCAATGCGGCAACAAGCCGTTACTACAAAAAGTGGCCAGCATCAAGATTGTTGATGATCCACTTGGCAGCCCTCACCTACTACGCTGCACGCCCAAGGCCATCCAGACCACAACCACACACACGGAGATTCTCCGCATCACCTTTGACGAGCAATACATTAGCAAGAAACTGCAGACCACAGCGCGAGAGCGCCCCCGCAAAGCACTTGGCGATTGGGCGTCCACATTGCCAGCCCACATCGCCAACTCCATCCACGACACATGGGGATGGAAGCAAGAACACACTGGCCCCAACCGAGCGATCACAGGGCTCATCCGGGTGCAAGGCACCTTCGGCAGCAAGGATGCCCCTGATTACATTCTCGGCCGCAGCGGCCAACAAGGCATCTTTACAGCACCCATTCACTGGCACAACCCCCTCCCCAACATCAAAGTTGAAGACACACATGAAGACTACATCCAACGACTCCTCGAGCGGGGTCACCAATGGGGCCTTGCACGGGGCCCACGCGGATTGGGGGCACGCATCGAAGCAGAGGCCTCCACCCAGCACACTCGCACATGGCAACTTGATCGCACACCCCGGGAATGGACACAACATACCGTCCAAGAACTCCTTCAAGCCAACCCAGCCTTTGAGCACACACACATTATCAAGAAGCAAGTCAGAGGCCCCACTGCCACATGGTGGTTCCAAGCCACCACCCAAAAGGAACTTGACTTGCACCCCATCTTCGCCACACTTGACAACAAAAATCTTGAACTCTGGGCACGGCTCGCCCCACCTACCAGACGCACTGGGTCCACAAAGGCCTGGCCAATCAAAGACCCATCAGTCCTCCAATGGACGCATGATCGCACAAGCTTGTCCATCGGCACTGGTGCCACTAAAATGGAGGAAGCTCAGCCACAGAATGGCAATCGCAGCCCCCGCGGCCAACCACAAAAGCGACAATGCATCCCCATCCGTGATATTCCAAAAGGCTTCCTAAAGGAGGAGGTGCCTGGGGACCTGGCTTGCCTGTTCCATTGTCTCGGCAAAGCATTCTCCACACCAAAAAACGAGATCTTGGCCATTCAAGCACGGGCCGAGGTGGTGGCCCACCTCAACAAGCACAAGGAAACCTACGAACCCCTTTGAGACGGGCTCCAACCCGACAACAGCAAAGGCACCACATTCACAGCATACTTGGAGGAGATGCAAAAACCGACCACCTGGGGCGGCTGGCTGGAACTCACGGCCGCCGCCAGGCATTGGAACACCAGAATCATCATCGTCCCCGAGACCCTGGCAGACGACGCCATGGTCTTCCACGACAGCCGCCGAGCAGAGCACACCACCATCCTTTGGTACACCGGCAAACACTACGACCTCCTCATCCCCACCAACGGCATCCCGGACCATATCCTACAACAGGCCAAGCCACAACGGGGACTCCGAGGCGGAGCCAACTCTACACACACATGCTGGACAAGCAAGCCATCACATGCAGGCCACACAGTCTTCACCAGCGACAGCAGTCGCGGCACACCTGAAGCTACCACCACTTCACAGCCACCCACTGCAGCAAACCACGGGCCACAGCACCCACAGCAGCAGCCGTCGCACCCACGACGGCGACAACCACCACCACAACGCCAACACATGGCACGAGGGTGGCGCGCACAACTGCGCCACCCACACACACACAACACACACGAGGGCCACACCATTCCAGGTTCGGGGACCACAACCGCCTCGTCTGGAAATGTCCCTTGTGCCCCTATGAAACAGCACATGCCATCACAGAGCAAACCAGCAAAGCACACAGAGCCAGCCTACTACGTGCCATTTGGTCCCGCAAGAGCAATCACATTGCCCACTGCCACCCAGACCAGCGTCAGCAGCTCACACACGCGAACGGGTCTGACAACAAGCAACCCGTCATCGCACGCCTTGCCAAACAACAACCTGGCTGGCATTGCAACAAATGCACGGCAGGCATCCCACAAGCCCAGCTCTCCCAACTGTCCTACAAGCGACTTCGACAGGCACAATGGGAACACGCCCGGGACAAGCATGGCGTCCCTGACAGAGCCACATGGGCAAAGCAACAGCACAGCCGCAGCAACAAAACCCTGGCAAACCGCAACAAACACGTCACCCGGCGACGAGCAGCAGGATTGGCAGCCACACTAGTCCAAGTCAACACCAACCCTGGCGGACACCAACTGCACAGCTTCTTCTTCCCCTTCTGGAGCCACACCCGCAACACCCACACCACTTGCAGAGCATGGGTGTGCCAGCGATGTGGCCAGCAGGCCTTCAACAAGCGCAAAGCTCTCCACACACTCACAAACAAGCGGTGCGCCGGCCACATGCCAGCCAACGGCGTCCAGCGACGTCGCAAAGTCATCCAACGCCTCCGCAAGCTCGCGCGGGCTCCGCCCCGTGACAGTAGGCACCCGGCAACAACACTGCGGCATCTCTACAGCATGGCGGCAGCAACCCTCGAGGACAACCTGCAGCACCTGCAGCACACCGGCAATCAACGCCAATGACAGCCCCACAGCAGCAACACACAATCAAACTTGGGACGCTCAATGTCCAGCACCTTGGCCACACATGGGAGGAAGTCATCCACCTTGCCCACACGCACCACATCGACTGCCTGGCCATCCAGGAAGCCACCCTACACAACACAAGCATTTGCGGCTACACAAAGGCAGCACAAGCACATGGCTACACACTGCATTGCAGCAACATCAACGACAACCATGCAGCAACGGCCATACTTACCCGCATACCGTGCACCAAATGGGAACCTCCCCACACTCTACCTTTCGAGGTCCCTGATCCCAACCGGACACAATTCATCCAACTCCACCGGCACGGACAACGCCCTCTGTTCCTGGCCAACATCTATGCACACCAGTCCAACCACCAACAGCGGGATCAACTTATCCACAACACAACACAACACAGCTTCTACGGCACATCGGTGAGGACTTCATCGTCATGGGCGACTTCAACACCACTTGCGACGAGGGCGCCACGGCCAACCTCGTTGCCAATGGCATCGCGCATGACGCCAATGGGTTCTTCACCGACTGGCAACCCACTCGCCACCCAGGCCAACGATGCATTGACTACGCTCTGGTGAGCCCACGTGTCCACCCACAAACCAAACAGCAACACCCTGGCCCCAGGGACCATGACTTGATCACTTACACATTCCCAGTCGGCCCGTCACCACCCGGTTATCGCCGACCACAGCTACGAGGCATCAACCATGAGCATACCATCACACCTCAACAATTCCAGGACCGGTGGAACCAACAACAGTTCCAACAACACCTGGACAACCACGACACCACCGCAGCGTGGACCATGCTCAGTGACGTCGCTGAAGACCTCCTGAGCGCAGACAACAGCCATGGCCTACGCCGATCCACACTCTGGCAACCCATACAACACACACAGCCAGCCAAACATACTTTGTCTAAGCAAACTTCAAGCAACGGCGTCTTCTACGTACATTGCGCACAGCGCGGGAGCTGCAGCGTCACCCACGCTCAGACACACAGGCGGCGCTGCAACGGCGTATACTCAGCCTCCAGCACCTCTACCCAAACCTTACCTACAACACGTTGGATGAACTCATCCACACTTTGGAAGCACACATCCACGAGGAGGCTGAACAACACACAAGCAGTCGCATCCAGCGATGGATGACCGACATGCACGACAACCCAAGCAAACAGAGGCATTGGGTGCGTCAACCGGCCGCGCCCGCCATCACCCCTCCAGCTACCAGCCATACCCAGCATGCCATCCATCCACAACAACATTTGGAAGAGCAGACTTCCATCTGGATGAACATATGGAATCGCCCACACCCTGGTGATCCCGCCGGCACACTCCACACGCCTTGGTTGCAGGCTAAGCAACAACACACACAACTACTGCAGTCATGGCTCCCACCAACCACCCACACAAGTCTTACGCTCCACATCACCACCAAACAACTCCTGCAAGCAGCTCGACGCAGCCGCGGCAAGGCGGTCGGGGGAGACGGTTGGCAGTCTGAACACTTCCTAGCCCTCCCCCTGTCTGGTGGGACTGTTTTAGAGACTTGTGGCACGCCACCCTGCAAACAGCCAGCATACCCCCGGTGCGGGCAATGGCCCTCTGGACACAAAACTGGGCGGCTCCTGAACTGTGCGGTGGTCTACCCGGTCGAGATGGTATTGCGTTACATGTTCGTCTCTTCCACGACCTCATGGAGCACCACGACGACGATTACATCCTCTTGTCCCAGGACCTCAGCAAGGCCTTTGATACAGTTCACATCATGCAAGCGCTCACCGCACTTTCACACTACGGAGCTCCCGACCCCCTTTGTCAGACCATTTTGGCTTTCTATCGAGGATGTCGTCGTCTTTTCCTCTACAACGGAGACATGACTCCAAAATGGTACACCACAACCCACGGCATTTTACAAGGGTGCCCGTTCAGCCCACTGCTCTTGGCCACTCTCATGAACATTTGGCATCACGGCATGCACACAGTAGCAGTACCAGCCAGCACCCTTCACACGGGTATTTATGTTGATGACAGAAACATCTGGATGCATGGCCCACGAGCACGTGAGCTTCTACCCCGGGTTATTGCCCAATCCAGAATCATTGACGCTACCCTTGGATTCCATGAAAACACGTCCAAGACCCAACTTGCCACTGCAGACACACGTCTCCTTCCGATCCTGGATGCCCTCACCCGTGACAACTTCCCACCAGGTGGCACCACCAGCAAAGTTTTGGGACTGGTCTACAACCTTCACAGCACAGAGGTCACTACACCCACTGAAGCGGTGGACAAGTTCATTCACCGGGCCAAACGCATCCAACAAGCCACTCGGTTTTTCCACCACCGACGAAGACTGCTTCGGAGCACGGCTATACCTTGCATCACTTGGGCAGGACCACTTGCTTTCCTCACACCAATACAACAACGGCAGGTCCGCCTTCATGCCATTCATGCTCTCCAAGGCTGGATCCCACAGACAGCCTCTCGACACAACATTTGGACAGCAAAACTCCACCCACATGACGACCCGGCATACTGCTTACTCGAAGCCAACTTGAGACTACCTATTTGGTACAGCCGGTTGCAAATCACCACCCATCCTTGGCTACACCACATTCGGCAATGGCTTCAACAACCACAACACCTACAACACATCCCGGCATTGCGCAACACACTCCACACACTACAGTGGAGTTGGCATCAGCACAACCACACACTATGCAAAACTGATGTGAGCGGGCGCAGCCGCACACTCCGTCTCGGTTGGGACGGCAATATACCACTACAACAATGGCTACAACACCATTGGACCTACAGACTCTTCCGGGCAGAAGAACGAGTGTGGGCAACACGCCGACGCAATGATCCGAGGGTGGCATCAGGTTTGTCCCTCCCTACCCCACCAGCCAACCATTTGCCAAACATGACAGCACACAAGACAGCAGCACAACTGCCATACAATCCAACCAACACACCGGAACGACAAGTCTATATGGCAACAGGAACTTCGACTTGGCATACTGGCAAGAGACACAATATTGCTCCCCCGCCGTGTCTTTGTCACTTGCAGGCACCAAGCATGCCCCACTTGCTGTGGAAATGCACGGCACTGCAAGCACAATGCCGAAACATGGCACCCAGACCCCCTCAGAACACAAGCGAGGAGCGACTTCTGGCAGCAGTCACACCACCAGACCCCAGACCACTTCAGCCCACCAATCAAGCAATCCAAGCACCACATGAATTGCAATCTCTTCTTCAACAACAGGTCCACCAGGCAGTTGGACCTGGTCAACCTTTAGTGATTGCCACTGATGGAGGAGCTAAGCATGGCATCGCAACCTGGGCAGTTGCAGTCGATGCTGGTACTTGTGCCCGGCCTCTACATGGAGAGGACCACACGGTAATGATGGCGGAACTCACCGCCATTTGGTGTGTCATCATCACCCTCATACACATTGCAGAACAACCACGATTTCATGGCGATCTTCAGGTGATTTTAGCAGTGGACTCACAATCCGCAATTGACTTCTTGACCAGAATATCTGTTCCCACACAACACTTTCATTTGTGGCATGGTTTTCAACGACATCGGAGTCGGGCATTGGAACGTGGTCTACGTATCGTGTTTCAGTGGACCCCGGCTCACAACAAACATCCTGAATGGCAACCAGCACATGGTTGCCCCAAAAACTTGCGACACTTGAATCATCACGCAGACAGTGCCGCTAGTGCTATGTTGCAGAGGGAGCTTGCTTGCCTTCAACCTTGGCTTGATGATGTGACTCGAGCCTCTCATTGGTCGTCAGCTGCGCTTCAATGGGCAGCCTGTGTGGCTGCGATTTGGGATGGGCATTGTGCCACTTTGGCCAATCTACGCCCCCGTTAGTTTCACCTTGTGATCCACTGATTCTAGGTGTCCGTCAGCCTGTTTCAGTTCAATTTCATCATCATCATCATCATCATCATCATTGTGTGCAACATCGGCCACTTTGACAACGAGATTGCCATGGAGGACTTGGAGACTTTCCCTGGCATCAAGGTTGAGAACATCAAGCCACAGGTGGACCGCTTTGTGTTCCCTGATGGCCACGGTGTGATTGTCTTGGCATCTGGCCGACTGGTGAACCTTGGCTGCGCCACCGGCCA
>Ga0126342_10002174_pt1 | contig 29914 bp, 27 predicted proteins | sample Cyp1metagenome_FD_92528 | JGI IMG/M metagenome (GOLD analysis project Ga0126342, IMG submission 92528) | Coral microbial communities from Lord Howe Island, Old Settlement Bay, Australia - Cyphastrea 1 metagenome | ecosystem: Host-associated > Invertebrates > Cnidaria > Coral ...
GAATTCATAAACCACCCATTGGGAATGGTAACCATACCTATAACAATGGTGATGACTCGGGGATGGTTTATGGCATTGTTTTACCCACATTAGGCCATACCCTCTGGTAAACTAACATATGGAAAATCCACCCATTTTCTAGCTGGGTAAATCCACTATTTCTATAGCCATTTTCAATAGCTATTTTGACATAACCAGAGGGTAAACCACATCAAAGTACCATAAAATGGGCATAAATAGCTATGGAAAATCACCATTTTTAATGGGTAAATCCACTATTTCCATGGCTTTATCAGCAACCTCTAGGGATGCACGCCCTCCGCCCAGCTTCCTTCAGCGTCGCAGCATCCGAGGCATTCAGCCCAGCATCCGCCACGGGTGGGTCCTGATCTGTTGAGAAACCCAAAGACGCCGAAAAATGCCTGGTTTTCAACGGAAAACATCCGTGAAATACCCTCTGGTTATGTCAAAATAGCTATTGAAAATGAATTTGCCAATTAAAAATTGTGATTTTCCATAGTTATGTTAGTTTACCAGAGGGTAGATGGGGTTGGAGAACATCCATGTCGAAAAAATATGTTTCCTTGCCAAGTTGTTGATGGCTTCGGTGAAACAGTTCCAACGATCCAAATTCTCAAGGTCCTCCAAGCAAATCGGACTACCAGGTTCCACGGACACCCTGCTTCTAATGCAAAAACAAAAGACAATGGGACTGATGAACATAATTATGATACAGAATAACAATGTCTAATGCTGAGAATGATGATCATGCTGATCAAACTGATAACTGATAATACTGATATGAATGATAATTGATATACCATGATAGTGACACGAATGACAATAAGAATAGCCTAAGTCCTGGTTGCAATAAGAATAATTCATCCCCACTGGAAGTCCCAACAGCAAACCAAGTGTGGGCTCCATCTAGACACCCACTTGGCTGACTGTCCCATAGATCGTTTGACAAGCTGTTGGCAAGCCTTCCAACCAACTTATCCTCTCAATCAGCAAATGGAAAGTTAACCTCTGGTAATTTAACATAGCTATTGAAAATGGTGATTTATAGTGGATTTACCCATTGAAAATGGTGATTTTCCATAGCTATGTTAGTTTACCAGAGGGTAAGTCATAGATAGAACCATTGGACACCTGGAAATCGGGGTAACAATCGTCTGCTCCGATGTTCCAGCCGCAGTTCTGCTTTCAAAAGGCCATTGATTCAGTGACCAAGGGTCTGGTTGGTGGTGCAATAACCAGCTTGAAAAATAGTCAATGGGAGGGATTATCCCATATATTATGGAAAAATATGGACAATAAAAGCCATGTTCCAAATCACCAGCCAGTTGTCATCTGGTCTTGAATTCACTCAACATGTGTGAAGTGGTCACAGGACAACGGCAACATAGACACTTGGAAGTCGTAGAACCGTTCGAGTTTACAGTCGACAAGTCATCCCTTGCCCCTGATATTCATCTTGGGTCATTTTGGGAATTTCATGTTACGAATGGATCTGTTCATGTTCTTAAATACATCCAATCATGATCAATAATCATCATCATGCGGTATTTACCCATGAACTGCCGTAAAAATCATCCCCATTGTTTCCAGAAATTGCTGTCATTTGGCATTTTTAATACCATGGTTTTCTCCAAGTCACCTCCAGCGTGGGAGACTCCTCCGCGGGTAGGGACCAGTAGAAGACCACCTCCGAGTCGCAGCTCAAGAAGTGCTCCCCTGCCATCGATGGGAAAAAGTCAAGAAATCCCCTGAAGATATGGGATTTCCTGAACACGGGAGCTTTTTTTATGGCTGGAAGATGGTTAAAGGGAACATGTGATTGCAAAATATGGAGAAATATGGGAACTCGACAAATATGTGGTTCTTGCTGTGCATTTGTTTGAACCATGGGACCAAAGGGCAAGGTTAGAATGTCATTTCAAGATGAGTGATGGTGAAATGACCTAGCTCCATATCAGCTACCAGCGAAGATTCCCAAGGAAAACGTGTTTTTCGCTTTTTTGGAACTCAGTAGATGTACCATTTAAAGTGATCAATTATAGAATAAAATAATATATATATATATATATTATATATATGGCAATGGGAAATCCCTCGTAAATGGAGGTTTTACGGGAAAAAACATGAACAATGGACTTTGAATAGCTAATAGCTATAGGTTGAATTACCAGAGGGTATCCCGTGTTGATTGCTTGCAAATTTTGCCTTCGACATCCTTCGGTATTGAAATTGATAACTGCCGTACTTACATGTTCCCACCAATTGTGGCAAGGTTCCAATTTCATCTTGTCAACTTGTGATAACATCTAGTGAAGTCCCATCGTGCCTCACCCCCAAGGCCCCCAAGGCCCCCTTGGGGCCCCTCAGCTTCCAGGTGGCGCAACGCCTGATTCGTCCCAAGAGCAGGAATGGATCGGTCGATCGTGGCCCAGGATGCTGTTTCTCAACTTGCCAGCCCTCAGGTCCTCAGTATAATCCCAGCCACGTTGCTGGGATGATGATGGATGATGGATGGATGATGTAGAAATCATCTCTTAAGATATCTCTATAATAGGGTCTCTTATGTTGAGCTTAGTTGCCACATGTTGGCATCTTTCTACTGGTAACTTGACCCACTGGCCGAATGTCCCGAATGTCGCCGAATCCTCCAGGTGCAAAGATCTCCCCAGGGGTCACTGAATAGATTCGTTTGGCCGAAACAACAGCGAGAAACAACTGCCATTATTCCATGAATATTATGACTTTTCAGTGATATGTTTTTATGTGACACATTCCATGATCATCGAAAAAATGGTTCGACTTTCTAGAACTGTCCTTTCATCTTTCTTGCAATTCAGGCCGCATCTCGTCTAGGAAGCTTGACCGTCAAGCGGGTGCCCCCATTGGTTTTTTGGGTACCCCAACATTGCATAGCTTCATCAACCCCACCCATATATAGACCTCCTTTAACCCTACACATAGCTTCTATGACTTGAAATCCCAAATCATGGCCAATCTTAGATGCCAAAAAACGGAGGCCTTTTTGGCTGTTGAATATCTATCCGTCTAATCCTATTTGCAGCAATGATTGATGAGCCTTCATTGTGTTATTGTAGCAGCCTCAAAAAATTGGCTGGGGGTTGCTCCAAAGATTCTACATGGATTGGTTTAAGTTAAGGGACAATTTACGCCCTTTTGGGCCAAATCCTGGCCAGGAGCCTTTTGGAGGAAGTCCACATTTCATATGGTTTCTGGCCGGTAAAGATTTTCTCTTGAACCAATCCAATGATCGCAATCTCTCTGAATTAAATCCCAATAAATCACCCTGTTTTCATGGTTAACTCCTATTCTTCATGGAAAATCCTCGTTTTTTTAACCAAAGAACTTCCACCCACCGTTCATCCCAAGGTTCCCACAGCCGCAGTTGTCGATCCGCCGCGCAGGACAAGATCAGGTCCCCACGCGGATGGAGCGCCACCTGCGTGATGGGACTTGGGCCTTGGTGACGCTGAGAGGGTTGTGACATGGGCTGTGAAAAATGACATTTTATAAACATGGTTGATAATGGATGGGAATCATATAACTTTAGATTTATTTTAGATTTCATATGATAGTCACTTATAAGGGTTGGGATATTGATATAACTTTAGATGACTTTAGGTCAATGGGAATTAATCAGAGAACTTCGAACTTGGATCCAAGGGGGCCAAGGAGCTGAAATGGCACTGCAACGAGTCTTTGTGGGGAATCAACTAGACAAACTATGATCTATGTTGGTTAATCATACCTGTTTGACTTGCTCTCTTGATGTGTTTTTTTTTCATACTTTAACACCAACTCATAATCTTTAGTCTCGAACATTTGTGCGGTTGCACGTCATTGCACGTGTTTCCTCTTTTTTTTTGGGGGGGGGTCGGGGGAAGGCTCTTCATTTGAAGAAACCTCATTCCTTCATGCTCCAAGCAACCATGTGCACGGCCGTAGTGCTGCCGTAACTGGAAAGATCCTGGTAGCGGTCATTTGGGGCTATGGTTGGTGGGTTTTCACCACCCTGAAGCATTTTTAATGATGGTTAGTTATGAATATTGAACCAAGGTAACCAAGGTTTCCTCTTGGTTGGTGAATCAAAGCCCCACTAACCATTATAAAAATTAACCATTTATATGATGGTTGGGATGTCGATTTTACCCAAAGCATATGGAAAATCAATGGATAATTTATGAATTATGATGGTAACATGATGATTAAGAATGGTGATGAGGTAAACAAAATAAGAACCATCCCCAAAATCACAACTTTTATGGGTTGTATCAAGCATCCCCAAATGGTAGGTTTATCATTGGGTTGCCCACACAGATTTTTGTCAGTCAGCATCATCATGGCTAGGTAGAAAATTGTCCCCGTAATACCCAGTTCTGAGTAGTGATGAACCCTTGCCGGAAAATATATGATATTTCCGAGCGTGAAATGGAGCACATTTTTGAAACGATCCTAACCATGGTGAGGTGATGGCGAGATCATCGTTGATAGTTTGCTAAGTGCCAGAGTTACTTCTTGGGGAAACCATCGGCGGTTTGCTTAGTTCCATCGTGCCCTTGACAAAATCCCACCCTACATGAGACTTCAACAATGAATTGATCCATTACATTCAATCAGGTTTCTGGGCGACTAGGGGATACCACGGGCAGGAATTATGTCCGAAAACATTGTACAACAATGCTTTTCCCCAAAAAAAGTATTGCCCTTCGGCCATTGTTGGGCATCGAAGATACTTAAACCAAAGGCATCCTTCGCTCAAGTTAGACCATTCTGGCAGGCAACTCTAATTCGAAAAATTCTCTGATTCACAATAGTTGGTTCTTCTCATCAAGTCGTTCAGAACTAGACGTTGGAAGATCGGCCGACCATATCGGTCTGAAAGGTGATACTCCAACCTTTTGGATGAGTTTTACCCATTTAGTTCGGGGACTCCCCAGCAATGTCTGATTTTGAGGCAGGTCATATGAAGTTCATGTTATTGATCCTGCATTCATCAACACCCACAGTCCAAAAAAATGTTGGCAATACTACTTTGGGTTGGTGCCCCTTATTAATCAACATGGGCACCCTTCCGGAAAATCATTTTTTTTGGTGGTAAATCCCATGAATCCCATTGAAAAACCAATGGAAATTCAGAAATTCAAAGCCTGTCGCCTGTCTCGTACTAAATCTCATGAATCCAATTTTTTGTTCTGCTGATAATTATTTGGGGGTGAAAACCTTCTCATGGATCTAGACCTTCTGGGGGGATTATCAATACGAACTTGACATTAGCGTAAATCCTTTTATCAGTTCAACCCCCTAAAATTGCCAGTGAAAATGGTTATTTTGGATGGCTTTCAAATGGTCTGTAGTGATGTCGTGCTCCCGTCATCCGTCATCCGTCAAGGCACGCACGTCCCAGATATTGATGCTGGAATCCCAGCTGCTGGCTACAATGATGCTATCACCAAGGCCAAATTTGGTGCCTCAGGCAAGGTCTAGGGTTTTTATGGTAAATGGGTTTAACCTGAAACTGAGGATTCGCTGTAATTAACAAACCAACCAAAACACGTTGCATGTCGCGATTTCATACGATTTCACCAGGCAAAATCGGAACTGGTTTAATGCCAAGACCGGCGACTGCCAGACTTGACACGAAAGAACTTGGACAAAATAGGATTGGTGGCCAAAAGATGCCAAAAGGACCTATGATGCTGATGATTTCTGATGATTTTCTGATGACTTTGATCAAGGCCCAAAAACCTGTCCTTACATCATTTAGGGTCATTTTAAAACAACACCCTGCAAAAATCGGAGATCTCTCCATCGCCATCCCGGAGGTTCAGAATGGGGCTGAAGGCGAGGTGGCCCAGCCAAAAGGGAGCCGCGTCACGAAGGCAACGCTACATGCCAGAATCTGTGCAAGTTATCATCTGGTAATCAAACATAGCAATGGACATTCAACCGTTTAATAATTTATAGTGGAATTTCCCATTAAAACCTCCATTCATCATGGATTTTCCCCGGGTTTGCCACGAAAACCACTGGTGTAATGACCTGACATCACGCTGGGCCAAGCGACAGGTAATGCTTGACGCGCTGTCGTAAAAAGTTTGCAGGCAACCTGCTGGTCAAACATCCCAAAAACCTGTCAATTTATCAACAAAAATGTTCCATGAACAATATTGAACCATGGGAGTTAACCATGAAACGTGGTGATTCATTGGGTCATTGGGATTTATTTTGAGACATATTGGGATCGCTTCATTGGTTAACCGGAAACCATGGGTTTTCCCATGAAATATGATTAGGGGATCCTGTACAACTTCCCGTAAACCAATCCATTGACCATCCGGAAAATTAACACAGCTGTTGCAGCCATGGCAGATTCAGTTCGATGATTTACACATTACACATGGCGATTTCCATGGCAAACTGTAAAATGACCAAATGGCATTGACAGCAACAATCATCAATAAAGATCACACATGGGAAACCATCCCCATCAACAACAACATCTTGGACCTTTTTAGTGCATATATATACATATGTGAAGACATGAACATGTTGGTTTTGAAGACATCTTAAAATCGATCATCGTTTTTTTTTCATGTACCGGTAGGGTCACTTATGTCACTTATCTTCAAAATGCCATGGTTTCCCATCCCTTTAGGGAGAATCTGCTGAAGTTCATATTGGTTACCCTGGGGTAAACTAACATAGATGTGGCTTTAAGCCATGGTTTCCATATATAGGAACAAATCTACTGTCATGATCGATGTTCAACATCTATGTTCGTTTACATGATGGTATCCCGTTGTATCCCCAGGATGATCACTGTAGTTATAATCCATAACTCCTAGATGTTCCAATAGATGATCCTTATAACTTATTGGACTATACTATAACTCTAACTTGGCAAAGTGGTTATTCATGGTTATTCATATGACCTCCATATTAATGACCTTATTCCCCAAACATATCCAATAGAATCCAATAGAATCCAATAGATGACATCGAATTTCCCCCATGAAAAAGCCATGAAAAACTGCTGAGTCGTTCAGCCAGCAGCTCTTCTTCTCCACATCCCACAGCCGCACGGTCTGGTCGTCCCCTCCGGACACGATGCGGCTGGCAGAGGGGGAGAGTGACCTGGCGCCACCGGACGATGTCTAACGGGGCCCATGGGGTAAACATACAAAAAAGCTATTGAACATGGCCATTTAAAAAGTGGATTTACCCATTAAACATGGGTGGATCTTTCCAGTTCGCTATGTTAAATTACCAGAGGGTAAGTGATACTACTGTCATTTTTTTTAATAACCCTAGGGTTAATATAATGATATGATAATGTCAAGCAATTTCCTAATTCGTATGATATAGTGATTATGGATATTATGGCAAGTGGCCCAGGGAAAATAAATGTGCAAAGCCAGGATTTTGTTTGAACCCTTTGAACTTAGGTGCATTTATCCAAGCTCCCATATCCCCACTAGCATGCCGCAATCCCACCTTCCGTATGTCATCTTGCATGTCATGGAGCATATTCTACCCGCCAAATCCTTAATTTGTGTGGTTCAACACCCATCTCTTTGGTTGTAAAAACACATAACACATAAAAATACAGAAAATGGAATTGTTCAGAGAATAGCTTAAAACAGGTGAACACCAATCATTGGACATATATTTGTTTTCTCTCTCTATCTCTCTTTCGCCCTTCATCAGGTCCCCAGTTGATCTTGGAGCAGTCCATGGTCGGTTGCGATCTTATTGTTTCACATAGTTTTACGCAAAATCATATTTCTGAAATCCCAGATAGATCAAGACCTCAGTACCCAGCAACATAGCTGCTAGTTGTGAATCCCCAAAACTCGGTATTTGATTCCTGATCTCCGACAGTTGGTACTTCAATTCACTGTATACCATCCCCATCCGTTAGTTCCGTCAGACCCCTATTGACCCAACCTTGGTGAAGTTGGACAGTTCCCAGGTTCCAACCCCCTTTTTTCATCTTTCTTCTCCCATGGGATCCATTCGAAGCAAGCTACGCAGCACGCAGCCAGTTGGAATGTCCCAGGTAGGACGCCACGAAGCGTCGCCCAGGGAGCGAGCTGAGTTTCAGCGTCTTATCGTCCGAGGCGGTGAGGAGAAGCTGCTCGTCCAAGGACAGGTCTACGCAACGCACCGGCGAAAAGTGGAGCTTCCTGGCAGATTTGGGAGTGAAACATCTGATATGACACTTCTTTAAAATAAGGTGTCGAAAAAAAATGATTGAATAATTAATAATTGGATGAATTGGATGAATTGGATGTGATGTGTTTTTTTGGGTTTGGGGGGAGATTGGGAAAGATCATTTTGATGATAAACCTTGTGGCTGGGTTTTAGATGGTACTAGTAAGACCTATCTTCTCATCCAATTGATATGAGATTTTGGTGGATGTGAGCCAACCAACTAACTCGGGTCGACGGACAACCACAAATGGAGAATTTCTCATGTGATTGGGGCAATGTTGAGAAAGTTAGACACTCATATTAACGTGAATTGAGCCAACCAAGCCCCAAAACATAACGAACTGCGTGTCCGAAAATATGTTCCTACCCCAAAATGCAAGTTCATGCAATGTTCATAGGGAAAAATGGTGGCAAACATGCGGATCAACAATGAATATTTCTTCAAAATTGGGGTATCCATTGGTCCATGAGTCAGACGGCCACCAAAGACAGCCATGGCACAGGGTGGCGGGCTTCGCTTTGGACTTCTCCCAGTTCTTCCAGATGGAGACGGTGGAATCCTGGACTGTGATGTGTGGATGGCAGACATCCTGCCTTGTGGATGGTTGAAACCCTGTTGAAACCCTGTTGAAACCCTATAAATAATGGATAAACATGGATAAACCAATAAACCATCTATCAACTGGTGCAAGATTTCTTCCATCCACGATATGTCCCCGAATAATTATGGGGTAAGTGCCAAACATCCAAGAGCTTCAGCGACCTACGGGTTGCCGATATAGCTACTCTATAGTTGTTCTAGATTTCCAGCAATGTTTGAGCACAAAAAAAGCCGTGGTGAGAATGGCTCACCGTTCGTTTTACCCACAAGCAGCCAATCTCCGTTCACTTACCAACTGGCATCCTGATTTTCTAGAACATCCAGAACCATCATGTAAATCATATTTCATAGCCTTTTCCCCATTTTTCAATATTGAAAGAATGGGACAACTTCTGCGAAAGCAGCGCGTTTCAACAGCCACGGAACCATGGAGGAGGAGACCAAGGTCTGCCCCACCGCCTTGATGCAGGTCACATGGCCTGCGTGGCCTCTCCCTGTGCCCAGCCGAACGGGTCTGGGCCGTCCGGGGGAGAGGTTCCATAGGAGCAGGCTGCCTGGCGCGGAGATGTCGTGGCTATGGATGGATGGGGAAAATGATGGAAGATGGGACCAACATCAAAATGAACTATTTTTGGATGCAAAATTGGACATTGGATGATTTCATGGGGCGCGCAACCAACTTGAGAATCTTCATATATGATTTAGGTTTGTCTGGAAATTTGAGACATAATCACCCGATTTATGGCAATTTTAGTGGGGCAGAATGGTGAGCACCCTTTGCTGGCGCAAATCCTCTGCATTGCTGATTCGACTCCGAATCATCTTTTTAAGTCCTAGCTCAAAGAAAGACATATATCATCATATATTCATATATCACATACCTCTTTAAAATCTGCATGTTGAATGCTCACATCAGCATTTTCTGAGGTCCTCCTGTCACCGAATTTCACTCCTCACTACTAGCAGGCAAGGTGCCATCCTGGCTTCCAGTGGCCTCAGTAACCGGTGACTGCAGCACCAATCATCTGGCATTTGGCCCTGCCTTGGTGAAATACCCTATCATCCCTATCTTTCTTGGCGAAATCCAGTGAAATCCGCAATTTTTTGTGCTTAGTTTCTGGTGAAATCAACTGAAATCCACCCAAAATTGCCCAACGCCGCTGCCGCTGGGCCACGACCTGCTGCCTCCCAGGCAGCAGACTGCAGGCGGTCAGCCGCCCCTCGGGCGGCCCCTGCAGGCTGCGCAGCAGCACAGGCTCCGCCATGGAGACCGTTTTCGGACGCTGGAGCCAGGCCGAATGGTCCCAGGGCGGTGCTGAATGGATGGGAATGGGAAGATTGATGATTGTGAAAATAGGTATGGATTGGGTCAAATGACCCAATCCCTATAATTATTTTACCACCAGGAATTTCTTTGATTCTTAGAACCACCTGAGGATTTTGAATGATTTCATCATCAAATTCTCTGGAATTCTTCTGAACCATTGTTCCTATAAATGGATGTCCTGTTTAATTAAAACTTCATACAGGAACCGGGAACCCCATGTGTTTTCACCGCAAATTCCGGGGCTCATAGTCATATATAATCATACCGAGTCATACCTGTAAGATGTGCCTTTTTCTGGTTGAACTGGTTTTCCAATTACATATTATGGATATTTACGGATTATACAATTGAAGCTAACCCTGGGACGGTCTCAACGAGATGGTTGGAAACACCCCCCTGATGGACTTTCCGGAGACTTTTGAGGTGATGATTCAGCCTCCAACGGCCTTCTTGGAAAAAGGACATGTCTGAAATTGTCTGAATTCAAAATGTCTTCGAGTGTCACTGGGAGCCAGCCGTGCCCTAATTCACCATCAAAGTTGTGCTGCACCACTGCATGGCACGTTTTTGTTGTCTGCGCGCGCATGTGCTGTACGAGGTTGCCTCTTGCAGGGCCCTCTGCGGAAAATTTGCCATTGGGTATGGCCAGCTATGTAGCATGGGCGCATCACAGCGCATGTGCATCTGCAATACAGTCAGTTTGCGCATCATCAAAGGTGGAGTTGTTCGATTTTGTTTGCATATATTTTGCAGGTTTAAACAACACCCTTGTCAAATTGAGCATGCACAAGGTTGTAACAAGAATACTGAATCCACAAATTGACGCACATCTACTTGTGACTTTATGAACCCTATGGCAGATGATATTGAGATCCATGTGCAGTAACCCTGAAAGATGACAACCTGATTTACCACTGTTTTAGGAACTCAGATCTGACATGTAGCTCATGACATCTCTTGACTTCTACAGCGGACATGGCTCTCTCAACTCAAGCCTGCTAATGCGGTGGCAATTCGGTGGCAAAATCTGGTGTGATGTTATACGATGAATGGAAGAGACACAAAATGGAGCCATATTAACCATCAACCAATGGTAAAAAAGGTCAACCACCAACCAGCCATTATTAATCAATGATTAACCACTACTAACCATGGATCTGTAGACTTCAAGCCTGGTTTTGCAATACGACTAGGTCAAGCAAGAGTCAACCGGCCAACCTTCCCAGAACGAAAAATTTCTGGCAACTCCCCAACCCCCAACCACAGCAAAATTCAAAACGCAGATGTTTCACCCAAAAAAAACCATGAACCATGGTTAAAATCAGTGATTCTGCGACTTCAACCCGTTTTTTTCGAGTGAAACACCGGAAAAAAACTGCTGCCCTAGGCGCCCCGTCCTTGGTGGTGGTGCCTGGGTGGCGATAAGCCAACTGTTGGTTTTTTGTTGCTGTGGTTAGCCGTCAAATACATTTCTGAATGGGAAAATGTGGAAATAATCGTAGTAAATGACAATTAATGTCAAAATTAATGTAAATGACGTGTTATATATTGTTATATATCACCATACTTTAAATTAATGACGAATGTCGACAGCAATCATGTGAACACACAAAAAAACAATAAACATAAAATAGCAAGGCTTGGTGGAACAAAAGGGGGCAAACATGACATATATTGATGAATTACCATCTGATTATTTAACATAGCCATGGAAAATAACCATTTTTAATAGGTAAGCCATCTATTTCTATGGGCCATCTATACCATGGCTATGTTAAATAACCAGAGGGTACATCTTTACAGCGATGGAGATAATATAGCGACAGGAACCACAGATTGAATCTGCTCAGATCCTTGAGCCTCCGGACGTGTTTTGGTGCGCATGGTGCACCTAAGAAAAGCCAGTCCCGGCTGAGAAAACCACGTGCTCTCCATTTCATATGGAAAATGGATGAAAATGGGCCATTCAGTTCGATGATTTTACCATGATGTACCTATAAAATAATGGTGATTTTCCGTAGCACACCGTTAAAATATCTGAGAGCACAAACTTTTTCAAATCTATGATGTGCTGAAACAACTCTAAAACGTAGATCCTCGGTTGATGATGCCAAGCTCAGCTGCTCACCACTCCTCTGCAGCTGTGGGATGAATGCCCACCTTAGATCCACCCACACATTCACCATTTTTATGGCCACTAAACCATCAACATATTTATTATTGCTGTGCTAACATAATAATGCTATATTATTATACCATGTGTTATCGTTTGCCAATTGGTTGCTTAATTGGCCAATTAGGGTGACCCCTCTGTCAATCAAGCAAGCAGTGAGAAAGTTGACCAAAATGCACTTGCAAAGGCATGAGTTTTTCCGTCACGCTTAATGAATAACCCTCCGAGATTGAGTCCCTTTTCTCCCAGACATGAACCAATGAACACATAGATATTTAAAAAAAATATAGATTATTAAAAATAGGTCTCCCAAATAGATAATAACACATAGATATTAATGAACACTATGCCACTCTGCACTCTTCAAGACCCAAAACCCAAAAGGGTAGCAGCTGATTCGTGCCAGCAATCAGGGCACGGTGGCATCGAAATCCGCCTTCTTGGCACCTGCCTGCGGCAAAAACAACTCGTTGTTTGCGAAGCTGGCGATGCTTCCAACGTGGACTTTTTTGGCGGCACCCCATGATTACCATATCTATGGTTAATCTATGGTTAATCTATGGTTAATAATGGTTGATATATGGTTCATAGGTGGTACATGTTTTGGAAAAACTATGGAAACAATGATAAAAAAACGATTCCAGCGTCGCTGCTTTCTGTTTGTCAAAGAGAGTTTCTGCATAAGTCAACAGCTGGAAAGCGACGCCTTCATGGCAATTCCAATGCCCTGCATCATCTCACCTGCTTCAGCTCCCACCTCCGCAGGTACATTGACCCACTGAGAACAAGAATAATCAGTTGAAGGCAAACAAGCTAAGCATCAACCTCCATTGCCAATCTTAGATACTCTGCGAAAAAAATGAATTGTTAGATTCTTAGCTGGTTATAGTAGATTTTTCCATGACATCCCTATACATGCATACAAAAAAAACGCTTACAAATGGTCCAAAGTACCCATCCAGTTGGTTGACCAAGTTGACCATAAACCATGAACATCAACCTGGGGCCCCAGCCATGTGGCAGCCCACTACCTGGCGTTTCAGGGACAGGATGTGAAGGGGGGGAAGCCAGCCTTGAATCAGAAAATGCCACATAAATATCAGGTTGAACAGAAATTCCTCAAGAAATATGTTACATTATCATTATATTGCAATATGTAACATGTATATATATATTGCAATATATTGTAACACTGTATATGGATGAAAGGGTGATGTCTGAATCAATACGTGCTTCAATGATCTTGATGATGATCATTTACTAGAAAAGACCAAGTGACGATATGTCATTGCCAGAGCAGCAATCTTCGAGATGACGGTAGAAGAGCATGGCTCAACAAAGACGACAACTATCAGTCGCAGGAAAGCAGGGCAGTTGCAACAGCAAACTGTTTTTTACCACTTCAGCGCATGCCACCAGCGGCCGCGGGTTCTTGCATCTTCGCAAATGCCTCAAATGCACTCTATACACTGAAGTGCTGCCGAACGGAGAAACTACATACACACTGGAAAGCTCAGTAAGCTCCTTGACCATTCAAAACACAACAAACTCAACGAGAAATCAAATACAACCGGAGAAAAAAAAGGACAAGTGGAGAACATCCACTCTTCGAGGTTGGCTCCCTTTTGCAGCCCGGAAACGTGGCCATGCATCTTTCGGCACCTACCACAAGATCACTGAGACCGGCGGCAGCTGAGACTCCCACTCTTTTCTTTTTGTTCGTTGAGAATTCTCGTGGCCTTCACATATTCACCCAACATAAATCTCGCTTCCACCATTCCCCGCGCCCTGAGTATCCATGAGTATCCTAGGTATTCCAATGGGTATCCAATGTGTATCCTGAGTATCCTTTCCCCTGCCTTCCCCGCATAGCTGAAGATCTGCCCCACGTGCTCCGGGCGCAAGGAGGTCATAGATCTCCGCGCCCAGCGGCACAGACTGGGCACAGACGTCTCGCTCCAGCCGCTCACCTGGCGCCTGAGCGGTTGACGCCTGAGGGGTTGAGACAAGGGGGTTGCCCCATGGGTGAACTGGGGGTTGAGTCGGTAGCGAAGTTGGTTGAAATAAAGTATAAGAGTTAACTATGAATGGTTAAGTATGGTTAACTAATGGTAGAATATGGTAGATATATCATATAGTTAATGAAGTTTATAAACCAACTTCTTCCTGCCGGAGGGGCCAGCTTGTAGAGGGCCAACACCAGCAACATGTACTCCCCACATGCTCGCCAGATTTGAATTATATAGCGGGGTGTTTTTGATACTATGGGAAAGGAATAAGTACGAAAATTATGAATGGGTAAAGTATGGTAAAGTGTGGTCAAGTGGGACTCATGCTTACTTCACCAGGTATGTCTCATGATCTCAAGTGCATTCATCGGCCAAAATGGTCTCTTAAAGATCTACAATCTCAGGAGCAGTGATGGTTTTCAAGTTTTCAGCCATATCCAGTCAGCTGACACATTCCTAACATATCAAAGTCCCCAGTTTCATGGTTTCATTAAGTTCCACTCCCATTGGGGTCTCCTCCAATTCTGCTGCAGTCCCCCCGTCCTCCACCCCCTGCCGTCAAGCGAAGCGTCATTGCAAAGCCCTCCAGCACATCCAGCAGCCCTGCTGAGAAGCGTTGAACGTGCTCTGCGCAGCGCAGCCTCTTTGGTTCAAAAAATGGTCGACCGGAAGCCCTGGTATACATCCTGGTACCCTAAGGAAATGGTAAGTGGGTATGGGTCAATACCTATAGATACCATTTTTAGTGGGATGAACATCCATTTACCAGCTATTTTGGGGTTCACCAGGGGTACAAGGTTTTGACACACTGCCAAGTATCAAATAGTATCAATATCTGGCAGTAATGGACCTGTGGTGGGAAAAACATGGAAAAACAGGTCATCTACAGCATTGCTGTGTACCGTTAAAAGTAGCCAGGCCTGGGCATAGTGGTCTTGGCTTCTTCCAGTTTCCAGGTTTCAGAGACTGCGTCGTACCAGACCTGGCTTCATGGCCAGGTCACAAAGAGGTATTTTGCATCAGCCACTGCAACGGAAAAGTTTGGAAAAGTGGCATCCCACTTGGGTGATGCTACTTTTGGACATGCAGCTTGAATAACAATATGAAATCAAAGGTCTTTGTGTGTTTGCGAGCAAGTACGACTTCTTGAACCAACCATAATCTGGGATGAGTTTTATATATCGAAACCAAATTTCCCTCTGGCGCCTGCAACAGGCAGTCCACAAACCGGAAATGATTGCGCTTTCAACCAGCCCCGGTTTCTTTTCCCAGGGACCAATCAATCTGCACGAGGTATTTCCAAGATTTGGGGGTGGCACCACGCCGTTTCCCCATTGGTTGCTGTTAACAGCTGGGTTTGTTCATTGAAGAAACACAAATCCCATGGTTGATCCGCGCTTCTTCATTACAATTACCATCTTGGGGTATTTTCCATTTTAGGGCAAACCAAAATACATACTGAAACCCGGCATTGGATTGTCCAAAGGAAAAAAACATGTCCCGCAAACTCTCCTGTGATTTTCCTCAACGAAATCCCGCAAATTCCATTGACAGATAGAGAAATCCTCATGTTAGTTTGTCGGCAATAGCACATTTATCCCATAGTGACATATGCTAAGATACCATCAACGACGGCAATGGAAAATCCCACATTCACAAATGACTTTCACATTAAACTGAAGACTTGTAGGGAGGGGATTTCCGCGCCGTCTTTGATTGCGGGAGGGTGCGCAGTATAAATCATATAAAACATTGTAATGGATAGTATCCCATCAAATAAACACCAAACCCCAAATTAGCTCCCACTAAATGCATTTTTTTTTGTAAAAACACAATTTGATGCTAAATAGTTAGTACAACCTATTATATATCCCATCAAATCCGCATTGAAACCAATGAATTCTCAATTAAATCGCCTTAAATCACCATTAGATCACATTCAATCTCCATTCTATCCCACTATATCCCATACTTAGTATCCCTATCTCTATCCGATATCAGCCCTTCACTCGGCTCATTTTAACTCGGCTCAGCCACCCATGTTGGATCCGCCACTTGAAACTCGTGGCTGATGAGGTCGCTGGTCTCTTCCCTTAGAAATCAGCACCAAACATCGAGGTCTGAAAGCCTGTAGTAATTAATGGTGATGTAATGGAATTAATGGAATATGTGCATATACATATGGATTTATATATATATATATATGTGTGTGTGTGCTATAGTCATTCTGAAGCAAATAGTTGTTTTTCAAACATATTGCCATTTAAGCGAAGATATTTTGAAATTTCCATATTCTATCTACTCCAGGATGACTATATAGATATAATGTCATACATGCATAACTACAATGGGATAACCAACGATAATACATAAACAATTATATAATGGATCATGGATATTAGTAGGGTAAACATGTGAGATGATGGGATATAAATGGATATATACCCATAGTTATAGGGGCCCCATATCCCAACTTCTGGGGGTTGTTGCCATGGTTCTGGACATGTTGTTTTTGTTGGGGATAGCGACCCTTGACATTTACCATCACTTCAGTGAGGCCGCGCACGTGAGGTCACGAAGAGATTCATCCAGATATTTCATGGGAGATGGAATATAATTGTAACATATTAACCATTATAACCATTATTAATTAACCATTATTAACCATTATTAAATATTATAACCAACAATGTGATCTTTGGGGTTTACAGCGATTTATGCCGCCCAAAAAAGCCATGGTATTACCCCATAACATGTTGCCATCTTAAACATGGGGAGTTAACCGCAGTTAACATCGTCCAGCAGTTAATTTTGCAGCCAATGTTGCAGCCAATTTTTGTCCGGTTCAATTGGGAAAAATGATGACTGGTTGGTTGTATACCTACCCCTCTGAAAAATATGAGTTCGTCAGTTGGGATGATGAAATTCCCAATATATGGAAAGTCATAAAAAATGTTCCAAACCACCAACCAGATGATAAAGCCCTTGGATTTTAGGCGTATCATGAGACCAAGACGCATTGGTTTTGGGGGGAAACGTCCGGTGATTTTCCAGGGGAGTAGCATTTGATCAATTTTTTCTCAACGCGCCAAGTGTCTGATAGGCCGAAATGAACTGGGCAATGTCACCAGAAAATCCCGCATCATCTTCCAGCACCCAAACGAACTTTGGTTTGGATGCCAGGGAGCCTCGTGAGGCTTCCAAGGTCCAAGGACTCGATGGAAATGTGGAAATGGGCCAACGGTCCAAAGATTATCCTTTCTGATTTCATCTGTAATTAGATGCAATTTTCATAGATATATGGTATATATATAAATATCTATCTATCTATCTATTTATCTATCTATCTATCTATTTATCTATTTATTTATCTATCTATCTACCTATTTATTTATCTATCTATCTATCTATCTAGCTATCTATCTATCTATCTATCTATCTATGAATCTATACAGTACATTTAGATGCGATTAGATATCTATCTGTCCATATCTATCCATCCTCATGTTATCCAAACCAAGGTGTGTCAGCACCATCTAGCAGCTAAAACAGGGATCAATAGGGCACCTTCAACCCCTTCATGTTTCCAAACCAAATCATCCCATCCGATATGAGTTACACAACCTAAATTTCATTGCATGGTCTCCAATATGTGGTTCAATCTCCCATAAAATCATATCAGCCATATCAAACCAGAACCAACCACATCAAACCATATTTAATCACATCAAAATATAGCCATAATAGAGCCATATTATAACCATATTAAACGATATCATAACCATGTATTATAGCCATATCATCTAGGCAAATTACAATAATTCACTAACCTGAAACATGCGGCCATTTTGGGATGATTCCTCTTATTGACCATGATTCCAGTGAGGGAGAACAGTGAGGTCGTTATAATTTGCCCAGATGTCATAACCATATTAAAACCATATCATCTGGGTAACCCAACCATTTTGGGGATGCCCCATTTATGGAAACCCCCATTGTCAAACCATGTCATAACCATATTATAACCATATTATAGCCATATTAAAGCCATACTAAAACCATATTATAACCATATTAATCATATTATAACCATATCACAAAACATATCAAAACCATATCAAAACCCATGTTATAACCATATTAAACCATCGTTTCCCCTGGGTTCCCGTGCGCCACCATAGCAGCAAGGCTTCGACGTGGAAGCACCAGGCCAAGCTCTTGGGTCCGGGCAGCTGGAAACAGTCGCGCACCTCGGTGGGATATTAATGGTGTATTAATGGTGTGTATATATATATATATATACATGTAAAATCATGTTAATATGGAAAATATATGGAAACATATATTTATAATGATGTATATAGAATTACATGGGGGGTTCCTAAAATGGAGACTCCCCAATAGCTGGATGCTTTCTTTCATGGAAAATCCTTTATTAACATGGGATGATTTGGGGGTACCACCATTTTAGGAAACCCCCATATTTACAAATGGTATATTAAAGGTAGACCAATGGATCTTTTTAATACCATTAGATACCATTAGTGATCATAAATACTGCCTATAGAAGGAAATCATGAGAAATCCACTATCACTAGTATGATCGGGGTGAATAGTGGTCCATTTATCGATTTACCGAATAAACCCGCGACTTTCCAGAGGAAACTGTGAGCATTTCTGGAGGCTACCCAAATTTTTGATCATATGATTGGAACATTCTTAGTAGCTCCTTGCCCCCCATTTAATGGGGAATATGTAATGAATATGTTGAATGCCAGTATCTCCACACGGTCCCTTCCTAACCACTGGATATGCAAACTTCGGATTTTAGGAGATCTGCCATTCCCTAGGGCCGTGGTGCCTAGGCACATCTTGTCGATCAGGCAGTGCAGCATGAATCTCTGAAAGGACAGGGAAATCTGTGATCATGGCCTCTTGGCCATACCAAAAGACCTCAAAGGTGGCCGGGGTTGGAGCCAGAAAATGGTCCTCTTCAATCGGGCTGAGTCATCGTAGAAAAATACGCAAGTCAAGTGGTCAAGTGTAAAAAATCATGGAAGAAATGCAAGGATCTCAGATTAATTATACCAACACTCGTTTCATAAGTCTCCCTTTAACTTACTGCTCAATAGGATTTTCCTAGAATTGTTTGTCAATCTCGAATATGAATGAATATGTTGCAATTGGTTAGTTAGTATAACGACGTAAATAATCGTAAATATAATCTGGTTGGTGGTTTCAATCCCTCTGAAAAATATTAGTCAGTTGGGATCATTAATCCCAATATATGGAAAGTCATAAAAAATGTTCCAAACCACCAACCAGATCATCAATGAACCAAGGGTTTTGAACTCTGCTTAATTGGTGCCTCCGAAAAAAATTCGCAGCTGAGTCCTGCCAAGACCACTGGAAGCCTAGCGGCTGAGAAGGGGATGTCGTCGCCCATCCCACGTGCTATGCCTGGGATTGCTGTGGCAACCCATACTTTGAAGCAGGGATGAGATGCCCATTCGATTGCATCATGATTCTACATGTAAGAACGCACATAGATTAAAACATTGAAGCAACATGAAACAGCCAATTACTGTACCAAGCCGAATTAGTCCCAAGCAGCATCTAAGTAGCCAAGCATCTGCAAACAGAAATGCGGAACCATGTTGCACCTATACGGGTTTGTCTCAAAGGGTGGGGGTTCTTTACGGCCATTTAACTGTGGAATTCCCCTGTGGATTCTGGAAACAGTGGCGCTTGGAGGACGCCCATCCCACCCCCTTCCACTCAGACACGGGAAAGTCTCGCTCGAAGGCTGCTTTGGCCTCCGGATCTCGGACGAGAATGGAGAGGGACTTGGGGAAGGTGGTAAACTCCATAGGTAAACTCGCATCTTTTCCAGAAAATGATGCAGTAACTCATCATTTTTCCCAGATTCATGGAAACAACAAGTGCTATTTTCTGAGGTGTGTTTTATTATTGTGGGTAAAGGATCCAATTCAAACAGGCCGTTGATCTTTGTTGCTGGTATCTGGTTCCATCCCTTTGATTTGCTGAATTCACATCAAGGTACTCAAAATTGTCAAACACCCTGGATAATTCGCAAAAAAACATGGCGCACCCGTCCTTCAGCATCAAACGTCTCATCCGCTAAGATCCACAATGGTATGGCCTGAGGAGGGAACGGGAGTGAACATGGCAATGCTTCAGGAGCTTTCAACCAAATCACCGTCCCCCCAGTCTCTCAGCAGGGTCTATGCTACCGGTAGTTGGGATCTCTCTGCATCGCCGTCCCTTGTCCCCGGGCTCCAGCGGCGAGCAGGCTGCGATGGCAACACAAACTGAATCACCAAGCAAACAGGTAGTAAACCCCAATGGCACCCCCTATCATAAATAATTCATCATGCATCTGGAAACCTATGTGACGCAGCATGATGTAGCATGATTTAGCACCATTCTATCTATACGTCGTGCGTTTTATTCCCATGCTACGAGTAACATCGATGAACCCCAGTATGATTAATTCCATTAATCTACCAGTATTCTCCATTACTGAGATGGGAGGTTGGATTAACATCATATTCAATTCTCATTTGTATCACCATGGCAATCTTAACACTCTCTCCATCACCTTTTTTTTTAATGGATCACACCTTCAACTGGCAAATCTAGATTAGCAATTATACCCCAATATTTGACAATTATTTGTGATAACAATACCCCAACATATTCTTACCACCTCATTTCCTGCAGGTTACGAAGTGTATCTCAAGATCCTCCGGTCCAGGTCGAATGGCCCCTGATTTTTCCAGGAAGTCCTCCAACCCCTGACTCATGGGGTCATTATGTTAGTTGGGTGGATAGTAACCCCTATGTTATCCCCACTAAATCAGGTAGTAAAACTGTTTCAATCCTTAGTTGATACATTACATTCCCGATTCTCCGCCCAATTGACGTCTATTCTGACGTTTTATCTGGGATTCTATCTGACATATATATATTCTGACATTCTATCTGACATATATTCTGACGTTCTATCTGGCATTTTACCTGACCTCAACATTAATCAAACTATATCCAGCTAATGCATGTCAATGCGGCAAACCCAATGTAAACCATCCCCAATGACTTGAAATCAACTCCATGGTGGTGGGTCCCACACTTGTCCAGTTACCATCTATCCACGATAGTCAAAACCTCATACACTGCAATGGTACTGTAAGATAAACCCCATTACAATCCCATTTGTAGGTGACTTACCCTTAAAAAGATGTTGTTATTCCATACTATCCGTAGCTATGCTAAATTACCAGAGGGTAACAAAATCTAGCATCATTGTATTAAAATTCCATTTATCACCATGTTAAATAGGTAAGTCATCCAGTTTCGTTAGTTTGACCCCACTCAACTAGATAGTTTCACTACCTGATTCTCCAGAATTCTCCACCCCATAGATGAACCATTCAAATGATGAACCATTATGGAAACCATTAATCAACATCAATCACCATTAGTCGCCATGAGTTGTTACTTCTATGAATTAATTATAATTAATCATCATTGGTCACCACTACTAGCCATTCTTAACTAGATTCTTAACCATGTTTAACCTTTATCATCATTAACCACTAGCAAGCCTTGATTTTCCTTAACATACCTACCATCTGGTTATTTCACATAGCCATGGAAAATGGCCCATAGAAATAGATGATTTTCCCACTCAAACCTCCATTTATTTCAGGGATTTTCCAGTTCGCTATGTTAGTCATAACCAGGTGGTGCAATGTGGGGCCCCCTAGTTATAAGTTGGTTTATAAGCCTCAATAACTATAGTTATTTGCGTACCATAAACCATAGTTATTGGAGTTATGTGCACCAACTTAGCTATCGAACGGGGGCCCCACTTTGTAGTTCCAGTTCCATCATTAACCATCATTAACCATCATTAACCAGTTCCCTATCTCCAGTTCCATCCAGTTCCCTATCCAGTTCCATCCAGGCCAAGTCGCCCAGTGCTTCAGTGCCTGCGCCCAGCTGAGATGTCGCTGTAGCATCGCATCGCTGCTGCCGCCGTGGAGCCGCACGGCCACGGCGACCCCGGCGACGCCGGCGACACCGGCGACCGGACCTGGCGTAAGGCGCCCCCGTAAGGGGCTCCATGGATTGCCCGGGGGAAACTGTCCCATAGATGTGGAAAATCAAGAAGGTTGTATATGGTTGTATCCATTTGTGGACGATTCTCCTTCGAAAACCATGGGTTTTCCACATCTAACATATCTGAGATAATGGGTTTTTTTCATGGCATCTTCATGGGATTTCACCATCATGGGAATATCATTGGAACATCATATGGAATATAATTGAATCAATTTGATATGATATATATATATATATATATATATATTGATGCATGGGTAATGGTCATCCATCCCATGCCATGGGAATCCATTAATCGCTTGAGAACCATCCCCCAAGAACTGGGTGAATTAGCCAAGTTTCGAGCATGGCCACATAGGCATCAGAATGACACATAGTGGAATGAGATGGGATTATGATTGGTTTGTCCCATTTTCAAGACAAAATTTAGCAACCCATATACCCATTATAAATCACAAGGGGGTTACATGTTTCTTCTTGAACATGGACTATCAACAGCAAACGATTGCTCCCCAGGGATGGTCAAATGAGAATAGCCACGTGAGATGTGCGACCTGGCTGGTCTGATTCGGATTGTATTACTGGACTGAAATACTAACAATGAAGAGAAAGGGTGATGATGATGTTCCCAATCTGCTGCTGGTGGTGTCACTTCAAGGTTTGGCCTGTTGAACCAACAATCATGTCGTCTGAGCTGGGCAACAGAGGAAAATCACCAGCTTTCACCAAGAGTAAAGCACGTTGATCCATTTCGCAATGTCTTTATCCCCATGTTCAACGGGAGCAAGCCATCTACAATCATTGCCAATCTTAGATACCTTGCAAAAAAAAATGTTTGCTGATTAGATCTGGTGAGTAGATAAGATATTCCTATTTGCAGTACATTCAAGGATTAGCTATTACTGGTTGGTGGTAAGCTACCCCTCTGAAAAATATGAGTTCGTCAGTTGGGATGATGAAATTCCCAACATATGGAAAGTCATAAAATTCCATGGTTCCAGTCACCACCAACCAGCCATTCATATTCCATTGCCAGAGGGTTAATCACCATTAAATCACCATTAATCACCAAAATATCACCATAAAATCACCATAAAACCACCATAAAATCACCATAAAATCACCATAAAATCACCATAAAATCACCATTAAACGACCCATCCAAGGTTCACCTAGGAACGCCGAACGCCGGACATGTCGCCATGTCACCTCCGATAGGAGGCGCTTCAGTTGGCGGGCTGGCTCCACATCTCCTGGGGGATGATCCCACTGGACATGGCGACATGGCCGGGAAAAAAACCAGGACAGGCACACGCTCCCAGAGGCAAATCATACTATGTCTATATATATATATATATGTATGTATATGTGTGTGTATCATGTATATACTGTCAATATATATGTATATATCCAATTATTTTCCAACAGCAGCACTTCTAGGGGATTTTCCCCATTGACATGTTTAATTACCGAAGGGCAAGATAGACCAAGTTAACCACGGTTGGTTCATCGGGATTCTCCTCATGGATTGTGATAATCCTCCATTGGACAGAACAAAAAACCTCAACTAGTCCTCAATCCATCATCATTTATCAGATTTATCATTTACGTCCACTTCTATCCCCATCATTCCCTATATCTAGATACTTAAAACATCTTAAAACATTTAAAAAACATCTGAAGACCCATAGCTGGATCTGCAATTAGCACTCAACAACCAGGCAATCAACCAGGTATGGTATGGGTCGCAAGATCTAACCAGGTACTCAACCCATACCAGGTATGGGGACTCTTCAATCAATGATCTTCATTAATCAACATGGCTATTCAACCATTATAATCAACCATATATTCATCCATATAATCCTGGTTGGTGGTTTCAACCCCTCTGAAAAATATTAGTCAGTTGGGATTACTATTTCCAAATATATGGAAAAATGAAATTCATGTTCCAAACCACCATTCATCATCATTCATCCACATAATCAGAATTATGGGTCATCCATATATTCATCCATATATTCATTCCATATATTCATTCCATATATTCAACCATAATAATCAACAACCAGGGCTTTTGAACACGCCTGCGACTTCCCCAGGCCCCGCGGCGCGCCGCAGAGAGTTCAACGCTGCCATGGCGCATGGACGCGAGGACGATGGGCCATAAGGAATGATAGGGGAGCCCTTCAGAGCAACGAAATGTATAAAAGATTGATCATCTAACATGAATATGTGTATTATATGTAATATATATGTAATATAATTACACACACACATATATATATATATATATATATACATGTATGTATATATGTGTATGTTTATGTGTATACCTAGGGCCTAGATCCTCCAAGTAGCTTTAAATAATGGTGAGCAATATTAAACTTATGGGATAAAACACCAATTTGCATGCGTACTTGGAAAGTCTAGGTATGGTATAGGTAGCTATGGGCCCCAGAGGGGGCGGTGAGCATATATATATAATATATATATATATATGCTAGTTGGATGTATACAACCTTATCTAACTTTATTATGAGGTTTAATGCCAACATATGTGCAAGAGTGTCAAGCCTTTGAGGCTGTTCTGGCACAAGCGTTCTGTAGATGTGGCTCCAAAACGGCAAACAAAAATGAAGCCACGCCATGCAGGTGAAGCTTCTAGGGTTCACCCTGGTTCTGCGAAGTTATGGTGCGAGTGGCTTAATTGCCAGGGCCTTGCAACAAAGGTGGTCAACCACATGAGGTTGCTCCTGCAATTATATTTAATCACATTTGATCTGACAAGGTATGTTGAAGATTTTTGAAGTAGATTGATAATATGATATAGGCATAATTGTGTAAATGTTGATATGGCTACTACCGGTAATATCCTGTAACATAACATGATATCGATGGTCAGACCTTTGTTGCTACACCTTCCAACCCCCTTGGTAGTGGCCTTCCCAGCGTCTTCAAAGCCTTCACTGACGCAGATGAGTTTCATCATCATCTTCTCCTCAAAATCTCTGCAGTTCATAGCTCTCAGCCCCAGTTGAGGGTTATTGCCCCAAGAAATTGAGCTTAGACTTGAATTTCTGGGGCCATAAATGCAGTGGGAAGCTGTGGGAACATGGGGGAAAGGAAGATCCTAATCTGAAAATCCGTGGGCATTGGGCAATTACCTGCGCATAGCACCTGCATTCTCCCTTGAAACTCTGCTGCCATGAGAGCACCGTGAACCAACCCCCATTTCGCCACATCGCGCCACTTCACATCCCATTTTTCCAGCCACATCGCGACCGAGCATTTCATCGCTTGGTGGCGGTAACAGCCGAGTAGATCCGGGGGCCGCCCTCAGGTTGGCTGGTGGCCAGCATGCCCATGCTGGTCATGGGGCAGCCACCACCACCTGTGCGGGATTTCTGCGGAAATTTCAGTGGGAGACGTCAAAACCCGTTTGAAACGTCACTTGTTACCCTCTGGTAAACTAACGTAGCTATGGAAAATCACCATTTTTAATGGGACAATCCACTATAAATGGCCATTTTCAATAGCTATGCTAGTTTACCAGAGGGTATTTTTTTTGGTTGGTTGATTAGGTTTGTTTCCAGCTCTTGGATTCTGATGATAACCACCAATAGGTTGGGTAGTAACCGTAGTAGAATACGAGTACCTTATGTAATAATCAGCCGACATGGATTTTTGAACATTGCTCATCTGGTTGTGTCTTGTTCTCATTTAAAAAGATCAAGAATTCCCAGCACCATCCAACTCAATGTCAACCAAATCTGGCAATGGAAGATCACATAATATCCACCCATTCTTAGGATGACAATCATCCATCAATGGGAACCCTACACAGACGGCTAGACTACCAGTTGTAACCCCATTTCTCTGAATAAGTTAAATCAGAGTCATTTCCGGGTGAAATGTAGAAAACTGCTGGGAAAAGTGGATGCTCACCCCCCCAAACAATACGGCTTTGTGTGAACGTTGGGTAATTACCCCTAAATCCACTGGCTCATCATCATTTCCCCTATAGTAGAAGTACATGTTTATGAGTTTTTTTGGGATAAGAGTACGGTATACCAAAATTAGCTTACTCCCATCATCTCCCATCCCCTAAAAAACACCATAATTCTATGGTCCCGAAGATGTTACCCCGTAGGCCATGTTTTCTGGAGGGTGCTCAAGGGCTGAATGGGTAACTCAATGAATGGGCGAAATCCCCAAGGCCATAAACTAATACGCCATCCCTTAGAGGGGGCACACCCAATTTCATGAACCTCAAACTTGAGGATGGTGACTCTGGCATTGGGTCCCCATTCATCTTGGTGGCATTGAGTGGATCCCACCCCACCTCGGTGGCTGCTAAACTTCGGAGCTCCAGGTGCCTGTTGGCGTTGGAGCTCCTCCTCTTCGCTGTAGAGATGCGAAGGCCGCAGGGGAAACCCCGTGTGCCTACTCTACGGCTGCAACGGGCGAATTGTTGATCGCTTTCCGGTGAAAATGGGGACGGAACGACGGGAAGATTGGAGCAATGGGTGGACTTGAGACCATCATTTTCACCAGCGAAAAGTGGTTTTCCTATAGGTTGATATAAACCTCTCCTTTCAACCAATCGTCCCGCCAAAAATGCTAACAGGTGTAGTTGTGTCGTGATGATGGACCAAGCAACTTCGGGGTCAGAAGGCCCCATTCATCTAGAGAATCCGGCATTCTGGAGCAGATTCTTGGATCCCCTGCATCCTTGACTGCAACATTGACAACTAACACAATAAATAAAGCATATAGAACACCTATATGACTACAGACTATCAATGACTAATTATATGTAAGTGTTCAAGGGCGCACACCAGGCTGAACTCACCTGCAAAAGGGTGTGGGGAGAACAGAATCCCAAATCTCCACCGAGACGCTCGTCTAAACAGGGGTTCTGGCGCTGGTTCTCTTCGGCCAAAGCTCCTTGGGTAAGGTCCGTCAAACAATGTCCAAGCTCCCATGTTTTGGTTATAACTCACCATCATTTCCCAAGATCAATCAAAATAAATCAAGATAGATCAAGATAATTCAAAAAAAACAAAGAATTATCAAAGATCAAGATAATTCAAAAAAAAACAAAGAATGATCAAAGATCAAGCTAATTCAAAAAAACAAAGAATGATCAAAGATCAAGATAATTCAAAAAAACAAAGATCCCATTTCTGTTGTCATGTCGCTCTCCAAGTCGTCCCAAGGCACCGTAGGTGTTCATCCCAGGAGGTTCCGGCAGCTTGGAGCCAGGCTTCGCACCGAAGGACAGCAACAGTTTCTCGATGGTTGGGTGCCTCCAAACTGAACTGAGGGGTGACTTGGGGCCGAAGCACCAAAAAAAAACGCTGAATTGTAGTGATATGTTTGATATTGCTTGATGTACTTGTTAAGATTGAACATTGTTGACATGAGATGACATGAGGGTGTGTTTCACATCTTAGTTTCTTTTTGATCACCAAGGCCACCAAGGCCACCTGGGTTGCTTCTGTTTCTGCGGATCTCGTTCACAAGGAAGTGTCTCCTTAGGTCAACGGAGTCAGGTTTGGAAGCTGGCTGGAACCGAATTTCGCGTATCTGTGATGTCAAAGTCCAATTATGTATATAATACCCTCTGGTAATAAAACGTGGTAATGGAAAATCACATAAACAGAGGATTTTCCACTGTCACGTCTGATCACCGGAGGGTAATCAGTCATAGACCCAGGTTGATGAAGGCAATCAACACTTTCCACGGTCAACGCAGTGGATTTCATCAGCACCAGCAGAAGCTCAGAAATATCCAAGTCCAAATGACATGTCAAAATATGTCAAAACTGATTTCATGCTTGTTGATTAATAAACATCTAGGAAATTCTAGGAATTATTCTAAGATCCAAAATGCTCCAGAGTCACCCCCTTCTCACCCCTTTCTATCCCCTCCATCTTTCGCAACCGAGCGGCACCGGCACGTGCAATGTCCAGCGCCGTCCAAAAGCTGTAGGGACCACTGGAGGTACAACAGCAGCAGACCTCGTTGACGTCGGCCGAGGCCTCCAAGAGGACCTGCGTCACGGCAGTGGTATCTCAAGCCAATGGAGTTTCTACATGGAGTTTTGGTTGGTGGTTTCAACCCCCTCTGAAAAATATTACCCTCTATTGCCCTTTCTTGTAGGGGCAGTGAGGCAGCTGCGCGACCCCAACACCCACCCTCTTTGCTGCGTCTAGCCGATCCTTGCGGCTCGAAGGGCCGCAACATCCCGGGTGGTAGTGGCTTGGTGCCCCAATTGGGTGAAAACCTGTTTGTCCACGAAGTCGATCATCTCCGTGGACCACCTCAACTTAAAGGACGTCTCCAGGGCTTTTAGCCGCTGGATCAACAGATCTCCAAGTTCCCCCAGTTGTCCTTGTAGCAGCATGTCCAGGGCTCTCCCTAGTGTGAGGAGCTCCCGATGATTCCGAACTCCTATGGAGTTGGCATATATTCTGGCAAACATTCTGGCACTTTATCTGGCATACCTTCTGGCATTCTATCTGACGTTCTATCTGGTATACCTTCTGGCATTCTATCTGGCATATCTTCTGGCATATCTTCTGGCATTCTATCTGGCATATCTTCTGGCATTCTATCTGGCATAGCTTCTGGCATTCTACCTGGCATATTTTCTGGCATATGTTCTGGCATATCTTCTGGCACTCTATCTGGCATATCTTCTGGCATATCTTCTGACATTCCATCTGGCGTTCTATCTGGCAAATCGTCTGGCATATGTTCTGGCAAACATTCTGGCACTTTATCTGGCATACCTTCTGGATCCTTCTGGCATTCTATCTGACATTCTATCTGGCATACCTTCTGGCATTCTATCTGGCATATCTTCTAACATTCTATCTGGCATACCTTCTGGCATTCTATCTGACATTCTATCTGGCATACCTTCTGGCATTCTATCTGGCATATCTTCTAACATTCTATCTGGCATATCTTCTGGCATTCTATCTGGCAAATCTTCTGGCGTTCTCTCTGGCGTACCTTCTGGCATTCTATCTGGCATATCTTCTAACATTTTATCTGGCATATCTTCTGGCATTCTATCTGGCATATCTCATGTCATTTTATCCGGCATACCTTCTGGCATTCTATCTGACATTCTATCTGGTATATCTTCTGGCATTCTATCTGGCATATCTCATGTCATTTTATCCGGCATATCTCCTGGCATTCTATCTGACATTCTATATGGCATATCTTCTGGCATTCTATCTGGCCGTTGAGGTCCAGCGGTGCAGACTGAGCTGGGAAGGTCTGGTTTGGTCCCAGGTTGGGGTCCAGCGGTGCACACTGAGCTGGGAAGTTGGCAAAGAGCTTGGCGAAGAGTTGGCAAGGCGGAAGTTGAGGTGGAAGTTGA
>Ga0126342_10002175_pt1 | contig 29911 bp, 32 predicted proteins | sample Cyp1metagenome_FD_92528 | JGI IMG/M metagenome (GOLD analysis project Ga0126342, IMG submission 92528) | Coral microbial communities from Lord Howe Island, Old Settlement Bay, Australia - Cyphastrea 1 metagenome | ecosystem: Host-associated > Invertebrates > Cnidaria > Coral ...
CCGGAGCAACGAAAGACAAGACGGAGATAGTATGATGAAGGAGGATGAAGGAAGAGAACAGAATATGATGATGATGATGATGATGATGATGATGATGACGATGACGATGAGGATGATGATGATGATGATGATGATGATGATGATGATGATGACGATGATGATGATGATGCTGCATACTAGACTAGACTAGACTAGACTAGACCAGACTATACACGGCTATCCGAGACGAGACTATACTAGACTATAGTATATATATATATACATTATGTGAGGTGGGGGGGTCGGGTAGGGCAGCGAAACCGAACATCTGTCAAAGGAGCAATTATAGGTGAAGCTAAAGCTATCGCAAGGTTTGTAACAAAAACACCCACACACGCCGGCAGGGCGGCGGATTACAGGGGTCTTCACCAAAGGTCTGAACATTTAGAGGAGCAGGGTTAGTCATCATTTTCCGTATTGAACTGCCATTTTGGGGAACATACCATGTTGTACCCCATTTTAAAGCAACAGATGCAAGAGCACATAGACTGCAGAAAGGCAGAAGAGTTCTCTCGAATCAATCTCAGGTGGTTGTCTTCTGTGCCAGAAGTGAAAAAGATTCGAATAGCGACCACAATCCACTGGTTAATTGATACTGATTAGGAGATCCTTTTGAACGGTGTTACCCTGTCCACTAGCCCAAGACCGAGAATATTGTTGCAGGCTGGTTGCGAAAGTAGATAGCAATTCACATCAATTCACATCTCAATATCTCCATATATCTCCATAAAATCCATTAAAATCCCTTCGAACTTGTCCCAGACTTGGTTTGAGGCAAGACTCGCGGAAACCCACATATTTGGATGGCACTCCCTCATCCCCAAAAAACACACCTGGTGATTCCTTACGGATTTTTCGTATTCTTTTCCCATTAAATTATCCCTATGAAATCATATAAAACCATCTTGAACTACCATTATACCGGTGAAAAACCACGGCCCTTTTTATTACCATCGCTACCCTAATGAGGTGGTGGGCAAAGAGGTGGAATTCGAGGCCGGGAGCACCGCAAAAATCTCTTCATTTTGAGGGTCGGTCATTAAAAAGGGCTTTTAGTAGTAGGGGATGAGATTGTGTTTACGGCTTATAACATGAATGATTACATGACTATAATATAAATAATATTCATATATACATATATATATACGTACTGTATCTATATATATATATATATTACACAAATAAATAACACCAAGTCTTGGTCGCAACTGAGGATTCCCAAAGCCTATCGGGCTAGTGGCCTGAAAACGACACCACCAAAGGTCCCTTTGGGCACTTGCAACCCTTCATTCGTTCAAGTGGGATCATTATATGTTTCAAGTGCCCACAAGTTGATCTGGTAGTTCAAGTCTTCTTGCTGCCTCATTCCTACCTGAAAAAGCTGCAATGAAAGAAGCTTCATCAGCTGCTAGACCTGTGTAAGACCTACAACAAGCCGTACTCCTTTGTAAGGCAGGTTCCATTTTCATCCCAACGAGCTGGTTCCCCCCAGATCGGCCATAAGCCATGGAATTCGCCCAGTGAACCAAGCCAACTGAGCTATGTATGGGGCACCAAAAAACTTATAAGCCTAGTTACAACTTGAACAACTATAGTTATAAACCATAGTCAATCATAGTTATAAACCATAGTTGATCATACTTATAAACCATGGTTAATCATAGTCATTGGATTGGTTTACGGGCAAATTGAAACCGGAACCCCCCATATTTAATGGGGAAAAACAGTGGTTTCCAGTTAAGATTTCCCCTTAAACCAATCCAATGACCATAGTTCTAAACCATAAACCAGAGTGCCATACTTATGGACCATAGTTAACCTATAATCCATAGTTAGCTACAGACCATAGTTATAAACAACCATAGTACCATCGCCTGCAGGTTCAAGTGAAGTCTGATGGGAAGCTGCGGGCTCACCAGATGCAGCTGAGCAGCGCAGGTGGGAGAAGTTTTTGGTGATTTCAGCAGCAGAAAACTGGGGCTTTTGATCAATGAGCAATGGATTCATGTGCAACTTAGCCTCTGGTAATGACTAACAGTTTGCTCTTGAACAGTTTGCCATAGAAAAAAGGATTTCCCCATTAATAGCATGGTGGATCTTTCCATCGAAAAATGAGGCTGTTTACCAGAGGGTTTTATAGAGGATTCCTGAGAATTCATGGGCAGTCTCTTGGGATTCATGGGGATTTTACCACGACGCCAAGTGCAACTCTCCCATACTATCCCCAGAAAGAAAGCCTTATTTCAGGTAAGGAAATACACCCAGTGGGTTTGTCATGGAGTGTTTGCGAAGATGATCCAAAAAGGGTATGGAAATGGAAATGGAATATTAATTATACAGTATACCCCTCAAAATTTAGCAATTTTAAAGAGGGACATAATGATAAACCTATAAACCACTGGTTCTTGGTGTCAAATTTCCAGAGAAACCTACATTCCCAATTAATGTGTTCAGATTCCATCCATTCAGTTTCACCTCTGCTGGGGGGTCAAGTCGTTGGGGTGCCATGAATTTCGCATCCATCATAAATCCCAGCTATGAAATGGCGTGAAAAACCAGGTACCAGGCTTTTAACGAGCCAGAAACTATGGCACCCAAAAATCCCAAACCTTAGTCCTGGGCCATATGAGCAAGAAAAGCGCGGGGATTTGACCATGATCAATTGTAGAAAACCAAACGAAATAGTCAGTTGGGTTAACACCCACATTAACATTGATTAAACATTCATTGGCATCATATTGTATAACAAAAGCAACACTTAATGGAAGTTAATGGCATCATCAAATCCGTGCGCTCAAGATGGGGGGTACCTGGAGTGCCCTGGTAGGTGTCTCTTGTAGGTGTCCATTGAATTGGTTCTCCAGCTCTATCGAAACAGATGTATAAGCAGAACAGATGTACATAATTAACGCATATATATATATAAATACATACATCTACATCTACACATATATATATATATATATTATATATACATATATATATATATACATATTTATATATATATATATATATATATATATATATATATATACACATGTATATATATATATAAATATGTGTATATATATACATACGAACAATCAAATATGTATATATATAATTATGTATACACATGATATCATATTGGCATAATATTTTCATGCAATCTTCAGAAATTCCCTGTGACTTTAGGTGAGCCTGGCGAGCCTGAGTTGGAAGCTGAGCATTTTATGGATCTTTGGGGATCCAGTGGCTGTGTCTGAAAATAGTAGATAAATAATCATAAAATATCAAATATATATGTAGATTTTCTCCCTTAACTATAGATATCCATAGATGTAGCATTTTTTTCAATGGAGTGAATGTTGGAGTTATCTAAGTTGATATATCCAGAGTTATTGGCTATGTACCCTCTGGTAAACTAACATAGCTATGGAAAATCACTATTTTTAATGGGTAAATCCACTATGAATGGTCATTTTCAATAGCTATGTTAGTTTACCAGAGGGTAATCATAGTTATTGGAGTTATGTTCACCAACTCAGCTAACGAACGCCAGGTCAGAGCTGGAAGATGACGTGGTGCAGGAGATGGAAGACTTCCTGGTTGACAATGGCAATCGTAGGGGATACCGAGGGCATGTTTCACTATTCTGGGTAAGTTTCATCACGACCTCACGTCGCGACCGGAACCTGGAATCATGGTTAATAAGGGAAATCATCCCCAAATGGCCGCAAGATTCAGACTAGTGAAATATTATATTTTACCCAGATATGTATGTATCCTCGGACTTACTCATGTATGCATACGTATATGTGTATGCATATATGTATATCTGTGTATATGGGTTTATATACTGTATTGTGATTAATGGATGATGTGTGTGTAAATATATATATACATACTATATACATATACACATGTAGGGATTGAACCAATCATAACAACTTTGCCGGCCACGGAAAACCCGTGTTGACGAGGGCTGGAACGGGATGGTAGGGGAAGTGTTCGCAAACAGGCGAGCCTTTCAAAGCTGGACATGGCGAGGAATGATTTGCCCATCTTGGGTTTGAAGGATCGGGTAAATTGAATATATAAATCCAATCCTATTTCATATAACCAATATATAAAATGGCTATAAATGGCTTATGGTCATAAGTTCTAAGGAATATATCAATATACATGACATGAGCGGATAAACCAACGACCATTTACCAACTATTTGATCCAAATTCAGGTGACTGACTTTTAGTGGAGCTGTCGTTGCGACGGCCGACAACCCTTGGCATGTTGGCTCCCGAGGTCAAAACTATGGAAACTTCACGAATCGCTTTCCGAGAGCCTGGCTTCCTGGGATGCTGACAGGATAGCGGAGTTGAGATGTTTCAGGGTCCTGAGTTGAAATGTTGGTCAAACTCCGAGATTTCCATGACTTCACATGACTTTACATAACTTCGACTCAGAAGCCATTCTCAGTTCATCGCAGTTCTTCTCCATGCTTCGCTGTGCTTTGTTTGAGGGATGACTGAGGTGCGGAAAAGCAAACTCCTGAAGCACTTCCGGATTGTCGATGGAGGCTGGAGGAGGTAATCGAAGGAAACTAGACAGAAAATGGGTGCCCAAGGATCCCCCATCTTATGATGAAGCAATGGCTGGATTCTCTTCCCAACATTTTCTGATAAAACCACAGAAACTGGACAGATGTTGCTACTCAGGCCCATTTCATGATGCTTTTAACTTCCCAGGGTCGCAGTGTCGTCCACACCTCGCATTGTCAGCACTTTGTGGCCCAAGACTTCTCAGATCAGAGCCCTCTGGTGCGGCCATGGCACGTGGAATCAACCTCTCATGCAGAAGGCTTGAAAAACCCGAGCTCATGGGCGTTGCCGATGACCTTCAGGTCATGGAAGATTCGGAGATGGTTATGTCATGGTTCGTACCAGGCATCAGCCATTTTGGCACCCATGATTTTTTTGGGGAGTGGACTTCGGAAAGACGGCCAGATAGAGAAATTGCCACCTACTGGGATTGCTTGATCTTCACCTGGGAGTTTCCGGACCTTTGCCTTCGACTCACTGCAGAGTAATCCACCCAACTGATCATCAAAAGGCTGGGTTCTTTAGGGCTGTGCAAATCCACCAAGCCACGGTCTCCTTCTTTTTGGGGAAGGGGAGAAGATCTCCAGCATCATATGGTAAAACGGAGAAGAGCCCGAAATATCTGCAAGTGTTCAAAGATAATCATAAATTACTTGGTGGAACCTAGTTGGTATTTAGATTATTTTAGCGTAACTGATTAAATCATGTTAAATCATATTCAATCCTCTTGGGCAGGGTGCCCAGTTTCCAAGGATGCTGCCATGATGCCATGATGGGCAAAATTGGGAAAACAAGCAAGCCTGAGTGTCCAGTTCATGTGCGTGTCAGTGCACATAAAAATCTGGTGTATTGAAGGACTTCTTCCTGCGAAAAATGTTTCTGGATTTCGTCTTTCCAAGATCCTATTTGGGGCACATCTGGTTGGTTTTTCCAATTCTTCATTGTTCATCCATGCCTACTGGTAGTTTAGACTCTGAAAGTTGACTGAGTTGAAAGCACCAGTTCTAGTGTTCAGCCAAGTGTTGCATGCAGCACACCACTCGTTCGAGCTTCTCTTGACACCAAAGGATTCAAGACTAGCTCCCATGTTTTGAGCGACTGCGGGTTTGATCTCAAGGAGGTCACCTAGTTGGTGATAGCCAAGATGGGTCTGTCTGAAAATGAGGCATACCCCCAAATCTATAGCCCTTCAAGGGGGAAAATCGGGGAAAATGATGACTAACCATCAAAATTTGGTTACCCAATTTTCAGACAAACCCAGATATTTTTCTGGGCTGGCTGCAGCAGTCCAAGCAGCAAAGGCACTTGATTTGCAGGACTTTTTTTCGAGAAGATTGGGCTGCCTTGTGCTTCCGCGGTCTGTATGGGGGTTTTCAAATGGTTTGGTTGGTCAATATGTTTCTTTTTATGCCATACATGGAGGAAACAATTGGCTTCACTACAATGATCTCATATTCATTCAGTATTTGATATAATATATATACCTTGAGTCTCCGGTACCTTTCGTTTTTGGGCCTTGTGCTGGAGACCTATTATATTGGTGCTTTCTCAATTTTTTGAGGTCGTTTGATGAAAAAAAGGCCTTTTGCCTTTTGGCCATGCCATGGGTACACAAATCAACAACTGATGGATACTGATGATTCCACCTTAACATCATTCAACAATAAGTATGATACAGAGATAGCATGCTGGGTTTGCCCTGCCCAAGTTCCCGCCATTGTTTGGGCTCTCAGCCCCGGAAGCGAACCTTTTCCATCAGCGCCTGGTCCTCAGCCTCTTCTTGGAAGGGGTTCGGGATGCGGCACCCCAATCCTGATTTGTAAACACAAAGTATGCTTTGACTTTGTAGCGCTCTATTGTTCGTAGGGTTACAGTAGAAGCATGGACACATCTGCTAAGCCGGCTCAAACGGCCAACAAAATCCTCATCACATTCACAATTGTCTTGATTTGGGGATAGGATCCATTCATCCCCCTGCTGAATCCTCTCAGTGATGTCCACGGCATAGTGATGAAAATAGTGGAGCGAAGGTTCCAACATATACCGTCTCAACCCCCGTGAAAAACACAGCTGGGCTATATCACGGTAGCACTCCACAAATTCAAAACAATGTTTCGTCAATGGCTGGGAATCCCTTGTGGCATGGTGCCACACACCCCGGTTGTGTAAGATGCGGAAAAACTCCACAGCAGCAATGCATCCTTGTAGAACTTTCTGTAGGAAAGGCACGTGCCAAGGTTCTGAGGGGTTGGTGATCAAACTGACATTCTGTCGTTCGTTCTGTTCCGGGAGAAAACGACCACGTTGAATAAGAGTGGCCAACCAGCGAATCATCAACATGCAATCAGACCCCTTGAACCTTCCATAGGGATAAGATTTGATCTTTGGCCAGTGGAGCAAAGCTTTGGTGAAATTCTTGATGTTTGCAACGTAGCCTCCATGCCACTCCTTTTTCACAAAATAGTTGAAATCTTGGTAAAATGTCAGCCTGGTTTGAGCCCCCAGCCACAGACCAGTATCCAAGGTCCAAAAATAGGACAATGCCACTGGCCACCCAATGGCCACCGACAGTTTGCTTGAAAATGTGAAATGGATCTTTCCGAAAGATAGCCTGTTTGCTGGAAGCCTGACCAGGAATTTTCAACAGTGGGGATGGGTTTTCATCGGTCCATGGGTCTTCCAAGCCCTCTGACGCTTTCCACCGGGGACGACGATTGAAGTCTTCATAGGGCAGATCATCCAATCCCGCCATGCACTCTGGGCAGATACCCTTTCCAATTCTTTCTGATAGGTTCCTCACTTGTTTTGTTTGGTGTGGGAAAATGTGACCCGTAAGATCAAATAAGATACCCTTGAAAAGTCCCAAATAAAAAGGTTATATAGCCACAAATACCCATAGGATCCATGTATGGTATATATGCTATATAACATTGGGGGTATATATTGATGGTAAATGTTACCATATATAGCATACATGGATCCTATGGGATATAAATAATGGCATAGTTCAAGGGTCATGAAACTTCGAAAGTAATGGGCTGCTTTTGCCAGTGCTGGTGCATCGCCTTTGACGCCAAGGCAAATTGGATACATACCCCGGACACCTTCACAGGCCAGTCTGGCAGTCTCCGTTGCCAGTCGATCCAAAACTTTGTCATAAACGAAGTCAATTTTTTTGGTGTACCACCTTTTGGGAATGATGGTGTAGAGAAACCGGCTGAGTAAAGATGATCCACGTTGATTGTGAAACTGTGATTCCAGCATGTATTGTTTGATCTCTGCATCGGATCTTCCCGACCCATCAGTGAATTTTTTCTCGAACAAGCTAGCAGTTTCAGACCCAAATGCAGTTTGCATATTGAAGACTAGTACTGCTGATTTCCTTAGGCCAGTGCCCTCATCAAGGTGCCAATAGAATGGCACGCAACGTTTCAAGTCTCTAGGGTGCTCTCTGAAAACAAAGTGGTCACCATGAGCTACACGGTAAGCTTCCCAGAATGATTCCAGCAAAACTCCAGATCGTGGGTCTCCAGTGTTAAAGCCACCCAACAACAGATGTGGGTAATCAGCTAGCAGGAATCGAAACCAGGTCTCCAAAGAGATGTAGTGAAGGTACAAGAGTCCAAAGCGCATGCAACTCAAATTCACGGGTATGGCCAACTCATATCGACGAAACAGTGAATGCAAATCCCGTTCTGCATTTTTTAGGTTCTCCTCAGTCAAATTGCAAGCCCTTTGAATGGCAGCAGACACGTGCCAGGCGCCCATCTCCTTGGCCTCTTCCACAGCACTTCGAGCAAACCGTTTGAGGCGGCTTGCGGGAGCCTGAGCTGGCAAGGTATGGGTGCCCCACAGGGATTGGAAACAAAACTATCGTTGAAGTTGGCACCCCAATAAAAACAACATGAAACAATTATAAAAAGGGATCGATCTATATATACATTGGAAGTAAAATACATAAATCTGAGCTTTAGATAAGAAGCCCCATCGGCCAAAGAAAGTGCCAAATTTTTCAGCATCACGCCAGGTTTGTCTTGACCTGGCACCGCCGGTCAATATCTATATTATATTTGGGATTTGTGGCAGGGGTTGTCCCCAGTTACATGTCTGAAAGTCATTCAATCTTGAAGCATTGGTACGGCAAATCACTGAGTGCAACTGAGAGCACCTTTTGTTGAATCCACCACGCTGGATCGATCAAGTCACAATGGACTGGCACTAGTATGTTCCAAAATGGAACCCCCTACAAAACTCAACATGGATGTTTCAATCCACGTTTCTCCCATTGCCAGGGCCACCCCCGTTGGATACGTATGGATGATACAAATAATGTGTTCAAGGGATCTATACAGTCAAGGCTGCAACCGCCTGATATGGACCTGGTTCTATAGTATAGGCACAAAAATATAGCTTACATAATATCACAGAAAGATATATCTGCAGCGAATGGTTTCTCCCCAAATATCTTGGGATTTATAGTTGATACACTACTCCAGTGATGGTGCCATGATTTCAGATGCAAAGGATTACAAACGATAACAATTATGATTCATGTTGTTTCCCAAATTTAGGTACCCCCCGATGAAAAGATTATATGATGGATATAAAAAGGATCATCAAACAAAAACATAATCGATATCCGTCCTTTGGTATATCTTTGATTCAGAATTATTGAGACAATGGTTACCCTGGGGGTGTACCCACGGGAGCATGATCACATCACTCTTTGGGAACTCGTGCGCCCCGCTTTGGCGCAGCCTTGGGCGAGGCATCGGCTTTTGCCTTCGCCTTGGCCTTTGCCTTGGCTTTCCCAGTAGCCGCCTTAGCCTTGGGAATGGGAATGGATTTCGAACGGGCCTCCATCGTCACGGACTCCTGGGCCCTCAGTCGCGCAGCGACGGTTCCTAGATATGTTTGGTACAAAAAAAAAGGGTTGCTCTGTTTCCAGTCCATGGGATGTTCCTACATTTGAAGTCACAACCATATATATACCTTTTTAAGATGGGTCTTTTTGAGTGAGGAAACCCATGGCACCCCTGACATTCAAAAACCCCACACATGCTTCTGGGGCCCCGGCAATTTCATGGCATCCTTGTACAAAGCCATCAGAATTTTCTCTTGCCTTGGCATCATTTGACAAGGAGATTGCATGATGACATCCATTGGAAATTGAAAAGGGGCAGGGACCATATTTATATGGACTATATCATGCGAAGCATTTGCAATCATTTCAATTCATCATAAACACAGACGTTGCAAACCAGATAAACATATAATAAAACAAATGCAGAAGGGGTACGCATCATCATAACCCTCAACGGCCCCAGAAGAGTAGACATTGTTGATCTCTGACTGCTTTTTCTCCAAGTTGTCAGAAAGGTCGCCAAGCTTCATGATGAACCTGGGAGAAGATGGACTAAGATTTTTACGATGACATCTTTAACATTCAAGCCGGTTGTGGTGTATGACAAGTTATATTTGTATAAGCCAAGAAACGCCTTGTGGGTCGAATTTTGGGAATCATCCGGAATAGCCTCATACTTGCTCTTCACTTCCTGGGCTAGGGATTCACTACAGCAAACCCAAGGTCATATAGTTATTCCCCTTTGATGTCAACTTAACATAGATTTTGTTTGTGGAAAAAATGAAACATATGTGGCAAAGCAGATGAATAGGCAAGCATCGGAAATCTTACCAATCCTTTTTGTAATCCCCTCCATGTATTTCAGGATGACACTAGATGCCTTCTGGTTCTTCTGGATTTGGGGCAAGATCTGTTCTTTACCATGGCGTTGGCTATCACCAGGGCTGGGGCCACCACTCCCACTGCTAGGCAAGCCTAGCAGGGCGACAAGAAAAAGGGTATACAGGATTTAGAAGACAAACCCCGTGGATCTTATAACACTAAGATCTTGTTCTGGATTCTATTGAAGGGTGGTGAAGGTTTACAAAAGGTACTGCATCCTAACAGCACGCCTGACTGCACATCCCGCACTTCACTCATGTCCAGTGCCACCGGTGCTGAGGCACACATCAGCACATCTTCCGCCGACTGCTCAGTTTCATACTGGCTGGTTTCGCGGGTGCTCTTGGCACGGAGGGATTCCCACTCGGCTTCGATATCATCTTCAACCCAGTACTGGGTTTTGGACTCGTACTTGTCCCACCTGGGTGGGTGGGACTGGTGTAAAAGAATGGTTATCCATGATTCACCAAGGCTTGCTTAACATTGAAATGAACCAAGTGCAATCCAGGGGCTTGGTATGGTTTGGGTGAGCTTCGCAATATTCCTTGATCGCTTTGATCCGCTGCCTCAGGTGGCTGATGTTTTCAAACGAGTAATTATATAAGTCTGGGGAAAACCATGTACAGTAATAAAACCCATTATATAAATCCATTGAATCTTGGGATATCTTGGGTAGGGGCAGTATAAGGACAAACAAAAAATGCATGGAATCTAAATAGGCTACTATGTCAAAAAATGAAACCAAGCTTCGGGGTCATTTTCAAAGTGTCCCTCATCTTGTCCTCGGTTGCCCACTGAGCCTTGACTTTGACTTTGACCTGTTGGCGATTCTCCACGTCAATAGTGACAACCTTGATGAAAGTAGCCTGCACGGGCCAGGAGAAGTGGTTGGACAATATAACTAACATGCAGTTGGATATAGTTGGATTATATATTGGTCTTAGATAATATGGCCAACCCAGAGCATAGTGATATCCCGTACCCCCATTGAACCAATCAAGGGTTTGCTGCTGTGGGAGCTATGTAAACAAAGCAACACAAATAATTTGGATGCCGATTGATTTTTACATACTTAGTTTGGAAACCATATGGTGGTGCTGGTAGACATTTACCTATCGGTTTCTTCCAGGCCTTATCGAAGTTATGAGTCGCAAACAATTCTTGGAGACGCTGTCGGCTAGTGCCACCTTTCTTCCACTCATTGTGAATCTCTTCAGGGACTTGCAAATTCCTGGGAATTCGGTTGGACCGGTGATTTACCAACCCAGGGCCACAAAAAGAAATGGTATATATAACCTAGCCTTCGATAAGACATTTACCAATGCGAACTCAAGGGCCCAAAACTTATACGTGTTCAAAATCTTTCTGCATACAAATGGAATTTGTTTTTCTTGGTCATTAACCCCCTCTATACCAGCCATGTCTCCCAGCGGAATTTCTGCTGCAAATCCGGGCAAGGCGTTTGCGGGCAGCTTCATCACTGGCCGCAGGTGCATTTGCCCCATCATCCCCTGATTGTTCCTGTGACCTCTGGTTGAGGGACAACTGGTTGAGCTTCTCGTTCAACTCCTCTACCTGTTTCTCTAGGGCAATCTTTTCATCTTCCAACTCTTGGTTCCGTTGTTTCAAACAAGCAACATCATCCAAAGAAGGAGCCCTGGTTGCCCCTGTGTCCGGTTGACTTGGAACAGGTGAAGCTTCTGGTTGGAACAAGCTCCTGGGTTCGGGTCCCTCAGCACGTGCTTTCTTCACAATTTTCCCTGGGGTCGTGGATGATGTCTCAGTGGCAATAGACTTACTTCCACTTCCAAAAATTGGTTGGGAATTTGGTGCCGGTGGGGTCCGTTTGGTTTCATCAGCATCCGGGCCAACGGGCATAGCAGCACGCCGTTCTTGAAGCTCCTGCTGGCAGTTGCCACCCCGATGATCCCATCTTTGGCTCCCACACTTTATCTTTTAAGCCATGGGGTAAATATAGTATGTCGATCTGTCAGTTAGTAATTCATGATATATATATAGTCTCCACTAGATTACCACATATATATATAGTTGATATATATATATATAAGCAAAATATCGTACTTAAGAATGCCAGCAACACTGCGTCATAGGCACTCAAAGGTGACAAGTGCAAACTGGTCAACAGAATTCAACTGATGCGTATAAGATAATTAGGTTTGTTGTGATGGCATTTCTTGATTCATTTACATTCGGACAAGTTGGAGTAAATATGCAAAATCCAATAAACATACAACATGGCAAACACAATCCCCAAAAGAAATCTGGGTCCTTAAGTTCATCTTCCATGGCTTGTGTATCCGGTTCCAACTTTACCTGCTGGTCCTTCAACACCTGGTTTCCTTCGGCCAGACTGGCCGAACTCCAGGCTTGGGACTGAAGCTTTTCCGCCATGGATGCTGAAAAGCAAAGGCCCACACGGAACTCCACACGGGCTCACTGGTGAAGTCTCTTGAATGTAAAATCGTCGATATATATACGTAGATTGAGACCAGCATTAACACACATATTTTTGGAAGGGGCATGTCAGCATACCTACAGAAGCTATGAAAGCATCCGTGGAAACATCATACGCAATATAGCAAGATTTTTCTTTCAGTTCTCTAGTTCGGAGCGAATGCAAGGCAGCCAAAAAATAGCGTTATCACACTATTGGCCGCTACAATTATACATCTTAATTCACGTTAACTGCACTGGAAACAACCCTTCTCGGCGGCAATAAGATTCTGTACACAACATAGGTGAAATGGGGACCGTTCTCCACAGAAGGTGTTTCACCTCCAGGCCTGTCATTCCGGCAGCCTGGTGTGTCCTTAAAAATCCGAATTAAGGCACTCTCTAACATACCTGCACAGAAGGATGTTTCACATACTGCTAAGATTTTCATTCCCAGCCAGCCCTCAATTTTGTCAAAGGCATAGCCATATCGTGAGTGATTCCACCGTTTGATGGGATTTGATGTTATGCCCACTTTGAACACAGCCGGGTGTTTCTTGAACAACGATCGAACACACCCCTCTGCATGAGACAGCACGGTGCTTGCGCTAGCATTGGGGGATTTTGGCAAATCAAACCAGAACCATTCCTCTAGCATTTTGTGTTTCATGTAGAGCTGGTAGAATTTCTTGCCAAAGTCGCGGAAGCTGCGACACATCCTCTCTAAGACAGCTGACCCATGTCTGGCTGGGCCAGGCTTGCAGTAAGTCAGATCGTGGACGATGCGAAGCACCAGGCAATGTGGGCAATGGCTTGGGCGTCTTCAGAATTGAAATTTCCATCTCAACCTGAAGTAACTGTTCTCTAAGTTTGGCATTCTCAGTCTGAAGCTGTTTGATTTTGTTGCACTCACCTTCACCAGAAATCAGCGTAGCTTCAAGACCATCGGTTTCAATATCTGTTTCCCATAAGATGGAGGCTAGGGATCGCAAACGCTTCGCCATTGCACACAACTACCCAGTCTACAGGCCAAATACCTACTGAGTTGTGATCTTTTCTGTGCTGCACCCAACCTTAAAGTCAAGAGTATTTATACTACCAATATTGCCAATAGCTTTGGTTCTGGATCAATGTTGGATAATGATATATATATACTTACTATACTCATGCTTGTGCCTGCGTGTGTGTGTGTGTGTTAAAACATTTGTTGATATTCCCAAACATCCTGAACATCAAAGCAGCCACAGTATATATAATATGTATATATATATGTTTTCTTGAGATGCCCCTCTTATACATTTTTGAATATTTTTTGGAAACACCAGAAAAATGAAAAATGGCACCAGAAAAGGGTTATGAAATCTGATGAATGAGCATCACAGTGGCCAAGAACATCAACAATTTTGCAAAACCACCCATACGGTATTAATGACATGTTTCCCCAATGCATTAAAAGTAGGCTTGCTTACCCAGAAGCAACTATGGTTCTTCATTTTTTTGACACGCCCTTTTTATTTTTTGGGGTGGTCCAAAGGGTTGTGGAATTGATGTCATTGCATCACGTTATTACTGTCCATTGAAACTTGAATTTGTTCCAGGTTCCAAGGCATCTACAATTATTTTCTATGATGTGCGATTTGAAAAAACAATATTGGTAATACCCAACGCCCCAAAATTAATCTTTCAATGCCACAGAACCCACTGGCTATACCATCCACTGCCCCAAAGCAATCTAAGCGTCTAAATCCCACAACTCTCAAAGGTACAGGTGCATAGATCTGTTGAACCTCGACCCAGTTTATTTGTGGTACAAGGGACCAACCACAACATGCCATAAGGGTTCTGCAAACACCACCCAACATCACAACCCGGGGTCAATCTGGGGGATTGGGCGGACGGCCGGGCGGACGGTCGGACGGACGGTCGGACGGACGGACGGACGGTCGGACGGACGGTCGGACGGACGGCCAAAATTCAAAAAAAAGTACGCTTTGTAAAAAACAATACTTTTGCTTCGGACGGGTCCGGATCGGACGGCTTTTTCCATCCTTTGGACGCCGATTTCCGGCCTTTGGACGCCATCCACCTATCCCTGAAAATAAAAAAGGTCGCTTTAGAAAAAAAAGGCCTTGGACGTTTGGACGGACGCAGGAAATCCTCTATTCAATGGGTTTTTAAACTTGCAGATTAAAATCTGTTTGGGGCTGCTTGGGCCCTTTTGAAAATCACAACTCAGTTGGAAGAAGGGGCCTCCACTCAGCTGGGATGTTCAGCAATTTGCTGCCACGAAGATAAATGATCACATCATTTAGGGAGGCATCGTTCCAGTCATCTCCCCAAGGAAGCTGGGCATAGAGGTCTCTCAAGTCAGAAAACTGGTCTACCTGGGTAGAGAAGCTCAAGATAACAAACATTTCCCCAATTTCAAATCCCCAAATACACCAAGAATTGTAACTCATCACAATATGGTTATATTTACCCAGGGTAATCCCCATAATGAAGTTCTCCATTTTAACACAAACCAGGGCACATCAGGAATTTGATCCCTTGCCTCCTGCTTTGCCAAATCATTGGCCTGCAGGATATGCCGAGCATAGCACCACGTGTAAAGCCTGGGACCCACTGTTGGGGCGCTAAGATGGCTGGATGGGAGCGCAGGGCATATTTTCTTTGCTTGTAACTTCCCCCACATCATGAGCCCATGATTCTTGATACCCCCCAAGCACTACATGATAGCAAACCTATTGTGGTTCCTTCCAAAGGCATCTTGATATCCCCTGTTGTTATGGGTCGGTTTCCAAATATCATCCAGAAACAAAAGGTGGGAAGTAAACAGGATTTAGAACAAACTGATTTACTTGAAGCTCACCCCGATATCTTTCAACATATATATACACACTTTAGTAATTATATATATCCTATATTCACAGGATTAAATATGTTTAACGTAATATGGGACCATCTTGTGAAACCAATCCACCTCTGGGATTTCAAGACTTTGGGTTCGTTAGAGACCAAATTATTTTGGACAGCCCTTTGAAGCATAGATATAGCGACCATCAGAAATGGAAAAGAAAAGCGTTCTAGCAATTCCCGAGATTTATTCACACTGGGAACACTATTCGAATTATGACACCCAAAACAATATGAACAGCAAAGGGGGTAGTGCCAGAAGCTCAAATCTCAGGAATTGCTAGGATCTAGACGAGGGTCTGAGTTTTCTTCAACGACGCATTCCCCTTAAACCTTTTTTTGCCTTCCTTGTTGAAATACGTGTCGGTCGTTTCAATCTGGCTCCGGAGCTGGTGCTTTTTCATTCTCGCAGCGAAGGAGAACAAAGAAATCCATCGGGAGTTGGAAAACAATATTGTTCTCTTCGGAGTTGGATGTTGCAGGGCTCTCATCCAAAATAGCTGTCGAAACATCTTAGTGCCAAATTGGGAATCAAAACCCCACTGGAGGAGCCCAACCCCAAAAGACCCCTAAAGATATGTATGTGGAGGGTATGTTTCTTGGTGGTATTGAGCATTTCTAACAGCAACATCGTTGAGAAAAAATCCAGTGAAATCAAGAAGTGAGGTAAAAATTGCTAAGAATCCATCCCAGGGACACTCATATTCAACCTTTCCAAAAGGTCTAGAAGCCACACCATTCGCTCATGAAGCATGATTAATGTACTTGATGGTTGCTCTATCCAATACGTCCCAAGCATCGCCACGTTGATCAAGATCAACAATACCAACCTGGGTCCAGACCCCAAATTTCCCTACACGGATGGTAACCCCAGATTACTAATCCAGTTCAAGTGGGAACATTATATTTAATCATTAAACCCAAATCCTCAGTGATCTTGCCCATAGTCAAAATAGTTACGCTTGGTAAGAATTACCAAGGGAAAATCCTGAGTATAACCCCACATATTTTTCCGCTTATTCACCACAATCACAACTCTTATGTATAACCCCATAGTGCAGTAAAAAGACCGGCTCACCATCTTGTTTGCCAACAATACCGACTGGTATTCAGTGCACCCCATTGGGGTGAGGAAACTCCTCTTAGTTGATCCTCGTGATGTGGCTACCCAGCTCGAACAACAGACCCCATAGGTTCCCATCACCTCTCCATAGTCGCCATCCAAAAGGGATTTCGCAGCCAACCTTGGCTGAGGCTGGCGTGGCATTTGGGACTTTGCTGATGCAGGATTGTGGAGGCCAGATATCTGAACATGGTTCACCATCTGCATGGGAAGATGTGGGAAGTCAAGAATCCACTGCTATCCACCAGCACTTTTGAGGTTTTCAGGGCACCCAAGGCGTGTATCCAGGCTATACCTCTTAAAACATGGATTACACATATAATATAATGAAAATAATGGCACCATGCATGCATATTTAAAATTCTATTTGGATGAAGAAACGCAAAGCCGGCATCTTCGTTGATGTCAAAACAATGGCTATGACTGCTGTAGACTATGTCCAGTGCTACAGCCTTTTGACCAGCTTGTCGGGCCATCCGGGCAATGCGCCCAGCCCCAGCGAACATATCAACCACCTCCACATGGCTGCCAAAAGTGAAGATAGATGGATCTAGCCAGGAAATGAGGAGCACCACCGTGATAAGTCCCTGGGATGGCCCGTGTCGAGAGCAAATACATCGCAAGGGTTGTCCCCCATAATATTTGCCACAAACAATTCCATACATAACCAAAATATAATAAACATAACCAAAATCCGACTTGGGCCCTTAAAGTGTTGAATCAAATGTTGTTATGTGAGAAATTAATTCCATTGGTTTTGACAAGACTCTTTTGGAGCCTTTAGAGCAAAGAGGTTTCTGACGACCATGTCGAAGCCAGCCCGGGAGACCATGGCAACCGAAAACTCACAGGCTAATCACCCAGGGAACCCTGAAATTTTGGTGTCTTTCAAAAGTTGGCGGCATCAGGAATGCAATGGTATCAAATGGCATTATATAGTGATTTTCGTTTTGTCTTAAAATGCATATTGCAATTGCATGTGACTGATCCACACTTTCATTGGGGACCCGCAATCATGCCAGTTGTGGCCTCTGTCTGTGGCCAGGCCGTGACGGATGAACCAGGACCGTCCGGCCTCAGCAGTGATGGGCCATAGAGGCATGGGATCAATGTGGATAAGCTGCTGGGATACTGCTGGGTTTCGAAAAGAATGGAAAGCATCATCCCATCTACAAAATCGAAATAATAAAGTGTGATTATCTAATGTTTGGGGACCTGCCGTTTCAACACCAAAATTCATATAAATGGGTGGAAGTCATGAAGGCTTCCTGTCAGGTGTACACCATAATGAAATAACAATACTTTATTGGGATTTGGGGGCACCCCTATTTTGTGACATTCCCCCAAAAAATTGGGTCGACCAGCAATCCTGTTATATACACATGTTTTAAACCTCTCGAAGTTCGCACACTGAAGATACCGACCACGTAAAGCCACACCCTAAATTTGTGCAGCGTAATGTGGAGCAATGAATTGCTCAAATTAGCACTCTGAAAAGTCGACGTTGTGAAGGATGTCCACAGCAGACCCCAAGCCAAACGATCAACTATATAAATTAAGATGAGAACAATTCAGATTTGAAAGTCTAACAAGTTGAAATGGCTATTGATGGTTATGTAAAATAACTTTGGGTTACCTAGACCTAGTTTTCTTTCCCAGTATCGTTGTGACCTAGGCTCCACCGTGTTCAGACATCAGCGTCGGCACCCCATTCAAACGACATGTCAGTCATTTGATGCCCCTAAGCGGAAAACACAGCTTAGTCCATAGCACGTTTGTGCTGTTTCAGCTGCTGGACATCGGTTTTGATATCACGCCACCTCAGCACCACAGACTCCTTGGTGAAGTCACCACCGTGCAGGTCAATCAGCTTAGACTCAGAATGAACCGTGAGTGAGGGTGGCCAGAACCCAACACAAAACCACCCACAGCAAAAGACGAGGATTGGATACTGACCTGCAATGATTTGCCCACAACATGTCCAGTCCAGGCACAATTTCCTGAATCTTTTCCAATACCGTCCGCATAGAACAAGCCGTGGGGCTAGGGCCACTAAGATAGAAGGCCTGTTGGCATGTCCACCCGGGAGCTAGCATATCCCAATGAAATTTCTGAAAAACTTGGAAACAAAAAATGCAATCACTGGGGCCAGCCTGGCTGGTTCCAGCTTCCGTCGTAACCTTCAATCCTGCAGCTGCCCTGGACCAATAGGGAACAACGGTGGAATGGTCGAAGGTCTGAATGCCTTTTTTCATGGATTCCTTGTCATCCTCCGAAAGCACGACTTGGGGTTTGGCCTTGGCGGCCTTGGGAGGTGTTGGTTTGCTCTGCTCAGGCTGCTCGTGCTTGCGCGGGGGGGTGACCAGGTCTGTCTCTTCTTCACCCTTCTTGGTCTTGGGGGCCCGTTTTTTGCGGGGCGCAGGTACAGCATCCTCCTTCCCCTCAACCTCAGGTTCTGCCTGCTTTGTGTCAGGTGCCTTTCTCTTGCTGCTGGCTGATGCTGAAGCTGCTCGACCCTTCCTCTCCCGTGTCTTCTTAGTTGGTGGATCATGTTGGGGATCCTCAGCAACACTCTGGCTCTTGGGTTCTTTGGATCGTTTCGCTCTGCTCTTGGGAATCTTGGGGGCTGGCTCATCCCCTTCAGTCTCAACACTTTTTTTGGCACTACGGCCCCGCCCACGACCCTTTCCCTTTCCCTTTCCACGCCCACGCCCACGCCCTTTAGCAGCTGGAGAGTCACCACGGCTGGCCATGAGCTGGTCACGTCGGCGAAGGACATCTGGCTCAGGCGAACAGGGTGCAGAGTCACCCGGACTTGGCACGTCCTGGTTCCTAGCTTCCACCTCCATCATCATTTCGTGACTGGATTCATTGGGTTCAATCTCATCACGGGACACAGATGAATCAAGCTCAGTGGGAGCAACATCATTCTTGGGGTCGACCTGGGGTTCTTCTCCTAACTCCAAAGCCGGCAAGCTCTCAAGCTCCGTAGGCGAACAAAGAGATTCCGGTGCTTCCTGCAGGCCAGGTTTGCTAGAGGCAAAGGGGTTGAAGTTCAACAGGTTGAAACGGAAAGGTGAAGAAATAACAAACTTAAATACATTAGGTAAAGCATGGCTTGTGGAACACAAATGGGCAATCCCAAAAATCTGTCCTGGGTATCATCCAGAATGACAATGGGCACTTCAGAAGTCACCTCCTAAGTTGGCATTAAACCCCAACTCTTGGACCCCAACCTTTCTAGGCCATGGGCTTCTACAAGCAAATGCAATAGCTTGGATATGTTGTAACTCATACAATGCAATGCGCCCCCAGACTGTTGCGTTCTCCTACCCCAGTCAAGCCACAGCAGCACTGGCTGATCCTTTGCGCTTTGCAAGCTCTTGCCTGAGATGGGGTTAATGCGGGTTCCAAAGCGAGAATCGGCTAGAACAACATATTCTACCAACAACCAACTTTGGATATATATATATATATAACGGAATTGATACATGTATCGTGCATCCAGTGCAGCCTAATCACTGCAAGAACCTGATCCGTTCTTCAACCTCACTGTCCGAAGCCCTCACCGGGTCCACACGGCAAGACCACAAGGAAACCCCTGAAGGCATAGGCTGGGAATCACCTGGGACATCGGGCGATGACGGGACAATGCCGTTGGGTTCAAAGGGCAAGGTGTCCAAAGTTGACGGATCAACAGGCCCACTGGAAGTGTGATGCACAGCATCAACTTCCACTGGGAGGTCTGAAGTAGGCTCTTCTTCCTCAAGAGAATCCCATGAGTCAACAACTATCTCATCGGGCTCATCATCATCGGGGAAAAACGGGTCATATTCCAAGGACGGCAGTTCCAAATCATCTCCAGCAACGGCATCATCATCTCCACCATCATTTGCCAATGGGGCTACTGCCAATGCCTCTGGGCGTTCGGCAAGTGGCTCCTGCAAGGAGGATGTCAGTTGGGCTTTAGTGACATGAACATACAGGAGGCTACAAACGAATCAGATATGGGACAAAGATTTCAATCATGAATGGTGAAAAGGAGGTTGCAGTACCTCATTCGGCTCTGCACGATGGATGTCCCAAGCGTCCCGGAAGATATCAAGAAGTTGTGAGACTTCAACATCCTCAGGTCAACATCTAAAAAGGGGTTAGCAAAGGAAGAGGCACTGAAGGTGTCAAGAGCAGCAACTATCATGTAAATTACACTGCCCTGAAAGCAGGGCTTAAAACAAATTCAGCTAAAATTCCCGTGGCTCACGCTCCAAACGCAAAGACCGCAAAGTATGACTGATTAGCTTCCTCACACCCCATGCGTCAGCTTGCATCTGAATGGGGCTGGGCTTTGTCTCAAGGCCTCCAACTGACATCAGCGCCCAGAAAAGCTTCACCTGACCGGGGGCTCCAAGCAAATGCCGTGCAAGGCCGGCTTGTAACTATAACAGCAATGTAAATTGACCCTGTAACCCCATTAATTTTGAGCTAATATAAACATGCATGCAGGTGTAAAAGATAAATATGGTACACATGGTGTGGAAGCTCCAACCCTGGCAGGACTACAAAGTGGCCTGGGCAAGCAACGCTGGAAGAGGCGGGGTCCGTCCCCCGCCAACTGCTTCATAATCGAAGATTTCCACCCACAGCTTGGCAGTGGCCAGGAGCACCGGCAGATTCATTTGGATGGCTTTCCTAAGTCAAGGGATGCCATGTATATACATCATTCTAGAATTCATGGAATTCACGAAGGTCTTACAACCAAGAATGAAACATCTTTCAATTTGTTTGAATGTGCAATTTATACTTTAACCATTTGTAGCTTCCATCATGTGACCATGGGCATTTTGAGACACTATGGGCTCTATAATATTGATAAGATGAGCTTCATCGATGGAATTCCAACGGCTTTTGGATTCGGCCACTTCACAAGCTGGCCATGCTCACGCGCACTGTGCCGAATAAAAGCTTCCGCCTCCCAAGTCTCTGCCAGGCCTTCGAGTTGGATAGCAGCCATTGCGGAGTGAGGTGCGTGTCAAAGGCTGTGGGCCACAAATCTTGAAGTTCATGGGTTTATTGCCGACCATGATTAGGACATGGCCCAACTATCGCAAATATATTTAGCAGAAAACATAGTGTCATTGAATCAACCCATTTTCAGGGCCAAACCACACCACAAGTCAGCAGCACTTGGGCCCACGGCCATGTTGATGAGCTGATGATCACATCCAAGCTATGGTCCCGACCTGCGCAGGGAGAGTTGTCCGTTGAAAAAAAAACATTTAATTCAAGGAGCAAAGGATTGGAGAGAGCCAGCATTTTATTTTTCCATTCACCATATAGCTTGAATGCCCCAAAGCGGGCTCTAAAGCTGGCCATTTGGCACCAACTAGCGGGAAATATCCTAAGCTTCAGACAACGAGCTCGAACTCTCCTTAGGGGGCTATGCAGGATCTGAACCAAGGACTACCCAGAATTCATTTACAACACATATGCATGCACGAGTTGAAAAATAACAATTCCAATCAACCAAAGGCAACTGAGCCACACTGATGTTTTCTCCTGAAGCGGGTAAAGGTTGTTTATATGTTGACCCTCGAACCCTTTATTTTTAGTGGTTATCATTGAACATGACATTGTCCCAGTAAAGATAAGAAGTGATATGATATGATTATACAAACCAATATCTATAGATTGGCATGGATAGTGCTGTATAATGGTCCTTGTAGGTGACGCTTGGTGAGCTCTCGAACCATGCCAGCATTGTCAAAATTCTGAATCAATGTGAGCACAGAGTCCAGAGACAATTCTCCTGCCTGAAACTTTTGCGTGGCTGGCGATTATTTTGGGTAAAGGTGCTTGATGGTGCTTGCAAACATGGTCCCAATTTTGTGGTGAAACATGGTGGGAAGTCCTTGGGCGCATACATGATTTTCAGCACTTCAACCCAAAAGTCATCTGGGAAGTCATGCAAGCCTCACAGAGTTAGAAGAGGCATTCAAACATATTTGAATTGAAACTGGTAAGCCTTCATGGACACAAAAGGTAGGTATAGTTTGTTTCCCACCTCGGGAAATCATCTCCTGTTTGATGGAATCGTTCTTTTCCAGGAAAGCATTCATGCTTACGGCACTGGTGGCTATATTGCAAAATATGAAGCTGAAAACTTTGAGCCAATCTAAGTGAAGGTATATACAGAGTCAATGCTTGACACTCAGCCCAAGAAATGCAGCACCACAATGCCCTCACCCGTTCTAAGTGCAGAAACAAAAGCGTACATGCACGGAAAAGGGGGTGCGAACCTTGTCACTGGAAAGATGGGAGGCCATGCGGGACCTTTGGAGATCCTTTGATATCTCTTGAACCACGTGCCGGCTGGAATGGGGCCAGCCGAGAGTTTGATCGAATTTGGCGACCAGGTGAATTCTTTGATTACTGGGTTACTTGGCATATATCGTAAGAAGTGAAATCACATCATATCAATTGAAACCAGATCGTATCCCATCAAGACTATTTAAGAAACATCATGGCAACATCATATAAGAAGAAATCACATCAAATACAATAACCAACATGTATGGCAAATCTTACTTCATATAACAATGAAGTAGATGCTCTCTTGGGGCCATATCAACAAGATTAAGAAAAAGGGTCGCTTTACAGAACAAGGTCCTTTATTAAAAGAATGCCATTCTTTTGAATTACCCCATAAACTAAGGGTCGTTCGAGGGTCAAGGTATATATATATATATCTATACACATTATAAATAGTCACATCCTGGAATAAAAACAAGCAAAAACAATGAGAGTGGCATTGGTCTGACGCTGCATCAATCGACCTTCCAGCCGGGCCTAGGGAGCCATCTTTGATTCTTCACCCGGTCACCCGGTCACCCGGTCACCCGGTCACCCATTTTGGTATGTTTCTTTTGGTCAGATTCCGAATTGTGTTGCCGAAGTTCCATAACAAATGTTGGTGAAGTATGGTGAAGTCACTATTTCAACTTTTGTTGCTAAAACACCCAATTTTCTTGGTGAAATCCCTATTCAGTGTCCTGAGTTGCACGGTTTTTCCAGCCCATTTCGGGCAATCCTTCGGTGTATCGCCAGATGGTCGGCAATTTGTCGAACTTCCACTAGACCATCCTCGACGCACTGCGGAGGCGTGGGGGAAATCTGTAGGATGGTGGTGGAATGGCCGCCAGTCTGAAATCAGGGTGCCCTAAATTCATTGGCTGAATCACCATTTTCCTATTGAGACACAAATTAGAATATATATATATATTAAAATAATGGTATACTATTGTATACTCATACTCCATCTTCAGACAAAGCCAAATCGCCAAATCACAGAAATCACCGAATAAACATGTTGGTCTCTTTTTCGATGGTCAGCTGCTTGGATGTTTGGGAACACCGAAAAAGAGATCCCAGGTGACTGAATCATAAAATTTCGTGACAGGAATCTCACCATCAAAATCAATTTACATGGGCTATAGGATTGCGAGGATTGATGATATAGGATAGATGCGTGGGTATGTATGTATACTGTACATGTGTATATATTATGTATATATATATATACATACACATATATATATAATATGGACATGTATGTATAGGACAAAACAATGGAGATCCATAAAAACAGTGGACGTCAACATAATACTTTAGATGTGTTTGCAGCCTCCGTATCTATATGAAAAGTATGCAATTTGCAAGGTGAATTTATGCACCTGATCACGACGTCACCGCACATCATGGTTTGTAAGAGGTACGACCATAAAATCCCACGCATTTCAGGGTCACGATCAGAAATACAGCCATCACAAGCCCCAAAAAGATCAGGATTTTGTAGGATTTTGGCAAAATCGTCCACACTTTCAAAGATTTGACTCAACTATCTCAACTGCTAAGCTACTAAACTAAGTAACTAGTGGTCAATAACTAGTGACCTTTTTTTAGATCGCATGATAAATCGCTAATCGTTCGCCAGGAGTCGGTGGAGGCGGGATTCACCCAGCACTTGGATCACTTGGCCATGGGGGATCCCCAGCTCAGCTGGATGGTTTACCCTCTGGTAAACATACAAAAAACTATGGAAAATCATCATTTTTCATGGGAAAATCCACTATAAATGGGCTATTTTCTATAGCTATGTTAAATTACCAGAGGGTATTTCATGGAAAAAGTGGATGAGTGGATGATGAAGTCATGGGTACCATGACTGAGGGGAAACATCCCACTGTGGGGATATAATCTTACTCTAAGTTACGGTAATTAAGAATATATATAATATGACGAGCCCATATTTTTAGAGGGAAAATGATGATTCACTGCTAGATCTTTAAGGGGTTTTGGAACATTTTCAGGCATCCCAGCTTGAAAGCCATCATTTTCTTTGGACATCAAAGGAACAAAGGCTGGACAGAATGGCTGAAAGAGCTTTGCGGATCAAGCATTTTTGCCCAGTTGGTACGTCTCTCATTAGATTGTTTGTACCTGCACAATGTTGGTTTGCTCGGCTGACTAAAATATATACATATGATATCTATCTATCTCTCTCTCTATATATATCATTAAACCGTACTAAACCCATACAAAACATTCTTCATTCCAGTGTATTTTGTTGTTGAAATCTTTTTCAGGATCCAGGGTTTCTTGCTGGGAAATGTCTTTCCCATGAACTACAGAGAGTTGCTAAAGTCGTGCCCAGATTAGTGGGAATCGTTGAAAATAGCTTGGGAGCACTTGATTTTCAAAAGTCGTGCCTTTTTGTGAATCGCATAGGAAATGCATGATCTTCTTGTTTTCATGTTTGGATTTATGATTTTATATAAATCCTGCGTTGAGGTGGTGTTTGGCATGTCCGTTCAAAACTTCACATCTGAGTTACTTAAGACTTGGTCGTTGAAGTTGGTGGTGTTTTGATCAATTTCATATTTCAAGTTGTAAATTTCAGGAACTCTGCTTTGTGCGTAGCCGTTTCTTCCTTTGTGCTCAACATACACTTTGAGTCTCATGTTGTTGAGCCATCAGCCGGGGAGTGGCCTTTCCCAGGCAAAAATTTGACGTCGCTTGGACGTCGTTCGGGCGTCGTTCTGACGTCTTTTTTTCTACTGTATATCATATCCCTTATCTCACACTTCACTTTTAGATTCACTATTCATGTTACAACAAGCCATTATCAAAATCGATCCATCAGCGGCTTGCTCTGCCGCCCATGCAACTCAAAACCCAACACTTCCTATAGGTTTAAAATCTTTGAAACTTCCGCCACCGCCTTGTGCCGTAATGCTGGTATCGGTTAATCAAAATGAAGCAAAGATTTCCGCTGCATTTAGATGGTGATTTGGGTTGCAGGCATGACTCAGCATGACATAGGCATGACTTCCTGGAAACTGCATTTAGATGGGGGAAAGCAGATTTTCAGCACACTGGCGTGACTTAGGCATGAGTTTCGCGCTTTCCTGTAGTATATCTATGCAATCAAAAGACACCTACTTTGTTGCATGCCAAATCTGCAAATGCTACAGATCTAGCCACAGTCTCCATCCTTTTCCGGTGAAGCCAGTTTTGGTTCCCCTTATATAAATATCCCATGATTCCCTTGGTCCTCGAGTAAAATCACCAACAACCAAGTTACAACCAAGTTATATAGACGGGAATACTACCAAATTGGTGCTTGCTATAGATGGGAAACCCATTGAAAGTCACCAAATAGGCGCTGGTCTTGCGGTTTTTTCTTTTGATAATCACCATTTTCAAACGGTGATAATCTCATTAAAAGTTTCAACTGGTGCTGGACAATCACCAGCCAGGAAGCGACTAGGGATGCACCCGGGCCGGAGGTGCGGATCCATTCTCAGATGGCGAAATGGGCCCAGAATGGCAATAATGATCATGATCATGATTTGGGTGTTTCCCAAAATAGGGGTAGCCCCATTTTTCATCCATTTTTCTTTGGGATTTTTGCTAAGACATCTATTTTTTCTAATATGGCAATCTCTGATTGACAAAAATCTGGCAAAAAAATCGGCACTGGGTATCCGTGGCCTGATTTTTGATCCATTTTTTGATCCATTTTTTGATCCACACAATGGATGGTTTTAAATCCTCTGGTAAATTAACATAGCGAACTGGGAAAATGGCCATTTATAGTGGATTTTCACATTGAAAATGGTGATTTTCCATAGTTATGTTAGTTTACCAGAGGGTAAATCCTCTGGTAGTTGAAGACAGCTATTGAACATGGACCGTAGCCTGATTTTTTTTTCAGGACCACGATCTTGATTAAATCCAACGAGTGTGACGTTTGAGTGTCAATCTCTTGAAGGAGTTTGTGGATGACTTTCCAGAAGGGCCAACACAGGAGGCGGCTTGGGCAGGGCTTGGGGTCTTCCAGCCCACTTCCAAGTCATTTTTGTCAAATCATTTTTGCGAAAACTGACAGCATCTTGTTCGGGTATCAAGTTGTGCTACAAGATTTGTTCGTCAAAAACGCGGATTCCAGATATCGAGATCTCGGCCAAATTCAAGCCACTTACTCGGCCAGAATGTGATTGGTGGGTCGTTTTTGGAAAAAATCCCAATCCAAACTTCATGAAATCCCATGGTTAATCCCATATCAAAGCGATGACGATTCCAAAACCGAATTTCAAACAAAATCCATGAAATGACCGGAGGGTGCGATCCCAAAAAAAACCCTCTGGTAAACTAACAGAAGTATGGAACATCATCATTTTTAATAGGTAAATCATGGTAAATCAACTATAGATGGGCCATTTTCCAGTTCGCGACGTATTTTCCCAGCAACGTTTGGTCCAGCTGCACAGGTTGGCGAAGATGACGTCGACCCCAACGAACCGGCCATTCCCCTGGGCCCTGGGTGAGATTCTCAGGGCCCCACTTTGCCTGGAGCAAACGAGCAATGGATAACTATACCATATGTAATATGAATGGCTTATAGTTTATATATATATTATATAACAGATACTAGTTATAAATAGTTATAAGTTATATTGATATATATTAATATATATATATGTTTGTATGTATATTTATGAATTGTGTCATAGTATATACAGTATATATGTATATACACATATACACTAGATTAGCATGTTACAGCTTAGTATATAATAATTGGTATAGTTATACTATAATTACTATCATACATTGGTATATTTTAATATGCTCCATTGATGTAACTAATATAACTATGGTAGGTGTATGTTTATTTGGACGATTTATGTTGCGGCCGCATGTCGTGACGGAATTCTGGCATCATATTGGGAATTTACCCCTATTTTTGAGCTAGACTAGACTCCTAGACCATATTCATTCTTCATGGTTCAAAAACCATTTGAAATGTATTTTTATCAAGTGCCAAAACAACACTTCCCCTCTGGTAATCAAACACGGTTTGCTGGAAAAATCTCACCATCTATGGCCCCATGATTTTCCCATTGAACTAACATCTCCATTTAGTTTTCAGGTTGCATCCTCTGGGCGTGATCCGAGACTACGACGCTAAGAAAGGATTTGGCTTCATCCGGTGTCAAGGCTTAAGCGAGGAGTGGGGATTCTGGTTGGCTGGTTGAGGATGGCAATTCTTTGGGTAATTCATGGGTAGCAATCAAGTTGTTTCAAGGATGACGAGTTGCTACATTAAGAATGGAAGAAACAACAAACATGATTAACATGATGAACTGACTGCAGGCATGTGGATCAGGGTAGTTATGGTGATTTCACTGGCCGATCATCATGTCATAGGCATACTAAGGGGAACAAAAATCACAAAACATTTCAGGTTGGTGAATTATATACTGGTTTAGCCAGCCAATCAAGGTTGATCGCATCGGAAATAGGGGATTTAGCCGCCAAAAATAGAGATACAACGTATAAAACTGGATAAGCTGCGTGGTACTCGGTCGTTTCATGCATTTTCTATCCAGTGGTCAACAGGGAGCTAAGAAAGGGTATCTATATTCCCCAAGAAATTATGCGCAGAGTTTCCCAACCATATGATAGATTTTTCTTTGTTTTCCATTCCTTTAAACATGGGATGAGGGTCTTAATTGACGAGCATCTAAATGTTGGGTTGGCTTCAAACCACCAAGCTAGAAAACGAGTGGCCCACCCTTTCACCCCAGAGTCTGACAGTGTTGTGTTCGTCGTTCTGGCCGTCGGCAATGGAAGGAACAGAATTGGAAGAACTATCAACCTCCAATGGAACCATAAGAGAACTATCAACCTCCAATGGAACTATCAACTATACCAATTGAAGAATTGGAAAAACAGTAGATGGTCGTATTTCCAGAAGAATGATGGGCTGTTTAATGATTCGATGAAATGCGCTGCTTTACCTGAGATATGCAAAGATGTCAAACTCGTTAATGCCGCTACGTTGAGATCCTCGTTCTGGTGATGCCCCAATGTTCTGCTTCAAATCCTGCCATGGAAAACAAGAAACACTCTTGCTGTTTGCATCCCCAGTCTTGTTTTTTCAACTCCTACTTTCTATGGAGGCCACATATGTATATATATATAATATGTATGTAAATATACATATATATATACTTGTCATATAATAACTAATATGTATATATACACATAATAGATGTGGTTTTAGGATTTTACACCAAAAAAGTTCCCCAATTTCCGAGCCATTTTCTGGAGAGGACGTCTTCTTCCCGCGGACCGCCCTGCCCAAGTCCTTCCAGGGCCAGAACATACGAGATGTGCGGCCGCCCAGCGGGAAACCATGGGGATGGATGGAATTCAAAACTTGAACCAGACATTTAAGTATGTAAGTCTAGGTTTAGATGGTTTAGTCATCTACCATTCCAATTCTTGGGGTACCCAATTCTGACTCATATGAATAAAAAGGATGAAGATCATGAAGATCAACGAAGATCATGAAGATTCCAGCTATATATGGGAGCCGTCCGTAAAAGCAGGTCACAAATTTATGAATTGATGCGTTTACTTTGCTTTGCGCGATTGCTAAAACCTGCATCGCGATAGGCTGAGCGATTGGTTGGAGATTGGTTATACGGC